>OGIU01000153.1_pt1 | contig 47947 bp, 46 predicted proteins | sample 1571791 | NCBI WGS metagenome assembly OGIU01 (sample SAMEA2582104, study PRJEB24529) | metagenome | biome: Human gut stool | place: China | collected 2011
GGGATTTCAGAATGCGTCACTTGTTCCGGCACTGATTGGAGTCTGTGGTGGACTGGGAGCAGGAATTGCGTATACGATGGTGCGTGTACTGGGAACTCACGGAGTGAAGGGACCGGTTATCGTGTTTTATTTTTCATTTTTCTCCTGCTTGTCGGTTGTACCCTGGATGTTGTTCCATTTCACATCCATGAGTATGAAGCAGCTTGTGACATTGCTGATGGCAGGATTATTCGCTGCGGGTGGACAGTTTACGATTACGGCTGCATACACCTATGCACCTGCAGGGAAGATTTCCATCTTTGATTACTCGCAGATTATTTTTGCTACGATGCTGGGATTTATCCTGTTTGGAGAGATTCCGGATAAGTACAGCTTTACAGGATATGTGCTGATTATTCTGGCATCATTGGGTACCTTTCTTTATAATATGAGGGTAGCTAAGGCTGGTAAATGAAGAAAAAGTAAAAAAGGATTTTTCTGATTTTATCCAGTAAGTCTGATGAAATCCGATCAGTATATAGAATTATCGGATTGTAAACTATAAAGTAAAAAAAGTTGTCAATAAAAACGCTTTGTGTTAAAGTATCCAATATGTTAAAAAATTAAGGAGAAAGGTGCACAAAGATGTCTTTTATAAAAAATATTCCACTACGCCCTCACCATGGAATGTGCCTTGCATATTTCAAGGGTGAGGGATACAGTAATGGGTTTTCCGCACATATGCAGGAAATGCTGGATATTTTCCAGAAGGGAGCAAAGATACAGCTTCATGCAGATACAGACGAGATCTGTTCTGCCTGTCCGAATAATGAAAAAGGATGCTGTTCTTCCTTTTCACTTGTAGAAGCATATGACAATGCAGTGCTGGAACTATGCGGCCTGGAGAATGGACAGATCATGGAATTTGATGATTTTACAGATGTTGTTCAAAGGAAAATCCTGGCATCATGAAAGAGGAAAGAAATCTGTTGGAATTGTCAGTGGAACTCCATCTGTGAAAGTCAGAAGAGCAGATGGGAGAAATGCTAAGAAAAATAGAGTAACAGAATGAATAGCGTTCCGGTACAGAACAGAAGCTATGAATAAAAAAGTCAAATGCGCAGATAGTGCAGTGAAAGGACATAACGATAAAAATGGAAAATACAGAATCACGTTTATATTTCGCCAGTGACTACATGGAAGGTGCGCATCCTGCAATCATGAAGAAGCTGATGGAGACAAACCTGGAGAAAACAGTGGGCTATGGTCAGGATCCATACACAGAAGATGCGAAAGAAAAGATCAGAAAAGCCTGCAATGCGCCGGAGGCAGATGTATTTCTGCTGGTTGGTGGAACACAGACCAATGCCACAGTGATCGATGCACTTTTGAAATCCTATCAGGGAGTTGTGGCTGCGGATACAGGGCATATTGCAACTCATGAATCGGGCGCCATTGAATTTGGTGGACATAAGGTTCTGACAGTACCGCAGAAAGATGGAAAAATCTCTGCACAGCAGATTGAGAAGCTGGTGAAGGATTTCTATGATGATGCCAATTATGAGCATATGGTAATGCCTGGGATGGTATATATTTCCCAGCCAACAGAATATGGTACCCTGTATTCCAGAGAAGAATTAGCAGCTCTCAGCAAAGTCTGCCGGGAAAATCATCTTCCCCTTTATGTGGATGGCGCCCGCCTTGCCTATGCACTGGCAAGCCCGGAGAATGATGTGACTCTCACTGATCTGGCAGAACTTAGCGAGGTATTTTACATTGGAGGAACCAAATGCGGAGCATTGTTTGGAGAAGCAGTGGTTATACCACAGAAAGGACGGATTCCTCATTTCTTTACGATCATCAAGCAGCATGGAGCATTGCTTGCCAAGGGACGGATCGCAGGAATCCAGTTTGGTGAGCTGTTTACGGACGGGCTGTACCTGCGGATCGGCAAACCTGCAATGGAAGCTGCAGAGCAGATCAAGGATGCACTGAAGAAGTATGGATATCAGCTTTCTCTGGATACTCCCACCAATCAGATCTTCTGTATTGTGTCCAATGAGGTAATGAAAAAAATAGCCCAGAATGTGGAGTTCGGATTCTGGGAGAAGTATGATGAGACACACTCTGTGATCCGCTTTGCCACAAGCTGGGCTACTACTATGGAAGATACACAGAAACTGATTCAGATTCTGGAAAAAAATAAATAAGAGAAAAAATCAATAGTCAGTTGATTTAGGCAGTATCAGGGCAATGGTACTGCCTTTTTCGCTGCTCTGGGTTACTTTTACCTGGCCGTTGTGCTGTCTGGCAATCTCGCTTACAAGAGCAAGCCCCAGACCTGCACCGCCCATGGCGCGGCTGCGGGATTTGTCCACACGGTAGAAGGGATCAAAGATTTTTTCCTGATTTTCAGGGGAGATACCGATGCCTGTGTCAGTTACCTCCAGGACTGCAGATTCTGCAGAATGAATGCTTACAGTAACGGAACCGGAAGGCCGGTTATATTTGATCGCATTTTCAACCAGATTATAGACTGCCCGGTACAGAAGGATATAGCTGCCTGTAACAGTACAGTCCCCTTCTGTCTGAATAAGCCGGATCTGATGCTTGTCTGCAACCGGATCCAGATCGCAGAAAACTTCTTCTGTGAGTGCTGCAAGGGAAATGGTATCAGAACGCTCTACAGTCTGAAGGCCTGTCATGTCCAGCAGGATTTCCGCAAGGTGGGAAAGCCGTCCGGTCTGTTCCTGAAGCATGGTGAAAAGCCTGTCGTATTCCTGGTGTGTGTGTTCCGGCTTCTTGTAAAAAACTTCCAGATTTGTCTGCATTACAGCTAAGGGTGTGCGAAGCTCATGTGCTGCACTTGCCACAAACTGCTTCTGTGCAGAGAATGCATTGTCCAGGCGGGTAAGCATGTCATTAAAGGATCTGGTCAGACGTGAGATCTCATCCTCTGAGAGTGGGACTTCCAGCGGTTCAGACAGATTCTGAGCCTGTACCTGGCTGATCCTGTCGCTGAATCTGCGCAGGGGGGTCAGGGCTCTTCTGGTGACAAACCAGGTACAGATACTGCTGAGAAGAATAATGATACCTGTGGCGATCATGCTCTGGAACAGAAAGTTGTTTTTGGTATTCTGAATCTGGTTTTCCAGATTAGGGATGAGGATTTTTGGATCTACATTGATGGAGATCGGGCTTGAATTGTCGGGGGTGACCAGAACTACATAGTCGGAGATCCCTTCCAGACCGGTCACAGCAGAACGGCTGATGAAGAAATACATCAGTGCACAGGCTGTGATAACCAATCCGGAGATTAGCAATGTGAGCCGCCACTGGAGAGAGAGCCTGCGGGGGGAAAGTTTTTCTGAATAAAATTTCATAGATTTAGTCCTCCATAATATATCCCTGTCCGATTTTATTTTGTATAGGATCATATCCAAGGGCAGTTCTCAGTTTTTTTCTTAAGGAAGAAATGTGCACCCGGATGGAGTTACTGAAGCTGTTTACGCTGCCGTCCCAGAGATGCTCGATCATTTCCTCCGGGCTGATGATCCGGTTGCGGTGAAGCAGAAAATATTCCAGAAGTGCGCTTTCTTTTCTGGTGAGAGCCAGGGGTGTGCCATCTACACTGGCTTCTCTTGTGCGTGTGTCAAAGGTAATGCGGCTGCATCTCAGGCAGACATCCTCCTGGATAAATTTACGGCGGGTAAGGCTGCGGATACGGGCTTCCAGTTCCTCGAAATGAAATGGTTTGGTGAGGTAATCGTTGGCTCCCAGATCCAGACCCTCCACCTTATCCTGGATCTGTACTCTTGCGGAGAGTATGAGAACAGGAGTATTGGTATTGAAGGTACGGAACTGACGCAGGATTTCCAGACCGTCAATTCCCGGCAGGTTCAGATCCAGAAGGATCAGGTCGTAATTCTCTGTCATACATAATTCCAGTCCCTCTTCCCCGTCAAAGCAGGTATCTGTTTCGTATCCGTCCATGCGGAGCCCCTCTGCCATGGAACGGCAGAGCTGTTCTTCGTCTTCTATAATTAAAATGTGCATGATAGTCTCCTTTTTGAATTTTTGACTCTGATATATTATCAGTTTTATCATAGCACACGAAGTATAAAATTCGTGTAAAAAAAGAAAATGTTTCATATTATAGCAATCCTCTAAAATATCCGATTATAAAGTTTTTTTTACAAGTTTCAAATTCGTCTGTGAGTGGCTACGAAATAAAATTTTGAAAAAAGTTATTTTCTTAACACAGATTTTATTTCTCAGATGCTATAATGTGTGCATATCAATAAAACGATGCCTGTTAACCAACTAAACTGTGAAGCAGTTATTTGGTCAGGGGCAAGTAGAGAAGTGCATGCTTTTATCGGCTTGGCTTAAAGGTAATATAAAAATCATAACAGTAAAAAATGAAGGGAGCTTACTTACAATGAAAAACAGAAGAATGAGATTAATGGCGATTTTTGCAGCAGGTGTATTAAGTGTGACATCTATGGGAGGTATTGTAACTGCACATGCAGAGGAAACCCTTGCAGTGCCTGCAGAGGAGGCAGGTGCAGGTGCGGTTCAGATGGATGGTGAGGATGCTCAGGCAGCAGAAGATGGCAGTGTGGCAGCTTCCGAGGGTTTGATCGCAGGATCTTTCAAACCGTCAGAGATTGCCCAGCCTGCACAGGATACTTATGAATATCCATTCCTTGGAATGAAATTAGGGATTTCCAAAGACCTGAAAGAGCAGATGGAGAAGAAGAACATTTCCATGTTTACAGATGAGAGATGGAATGATAATGCAGATGCAGTGACATATGCTACAGCCAGCTGGTGTACCCTGACAGACGAGCAGAAGGATGCAGAGGTGGACAAGATGGGCACCGGATATGATGACTGGCTGAAAAGCCTCAGCAGAGTAGGTGTGATCGGAATGTATGATGAGGAATCCCAGAAAGATCTGGATACGATTACCGGATGCACAGAGCATAAAGAACTGGGCACCAGCAGTGACGGCAAATATAAATATTATCTCAGCACAAACAAGGATGCAGATGCAGACCTGTTAAAGGATGTGGAGGGGATTGAGGTAACACTTACAGAAATGACCCCGTTCCAGATGCTTTCTGCATTTGATCAGCCACAGGATACTTCTGACAGTACAGATGGAGCTGAAGGAACAAATGTAGGCAAATTTGAAACAACAGGAGTTGACGGAAAAACCTATACACAGGATATCTTCAGCAAATACGATCTGACTATGGTAAATGTTTTTACTACCTGGTGTTCTCCATGTATTAATGAGATTCCTGATCTGGAGAAGCTTTATCAGGAGATGAAGGATAAAGGTGTGGGAGTAGTAGGCGTTACACGGGATACAATAGGCAGTGGTGGAAAACAGGATGAGGAAGCAGTGAAAAAGGCTCAGGTAATTCAGGAGAAAACAAAGGCATCCTATCCATTCCTGATCCCGGATTCCGGAATGATGAACGGACGTCTCAATGGAATCTCCGCTTTCCCGGAAACATTCTTTGTTGACAAAAATGGAAATATTGTAGGCGAGACTTACTCCGGAAGCCACAGTCTGGACGAGTGGAAAGAGATTGTGGAAAAAGAGCTGGCGAATGTCACAGAGGGAAAATAAATGAATAAATTAAAAACCAGCAAAATATGGAACAGTAAATGGCCGGCTGTGATTCTTATGCTTGTGGGAGCCTGCTTTATGGGATATGGAATTTCCCGCGGAGAGCTGGCAGTGGTGTTTACAAAAGCCATTAACATCTGTATGGAATGTGTGGGAATTGGATAAATGAGTAAGCAAAAGAACAGCGATAACAAAAGTAATAAGAAACAAAATACAAAAAATATGAAGATTAATGAGTGGCCACGCCACGGAATTCAGGCACTGTGGGCGTTCATTACAAACAGTCATGTTACCGGTTTTGTCACAGGCAAAATTTACACAGGCAAATTGAAAAATGCCTGTGTTCCGGGCCTGAACTGTTATTCCTGTCCCGGTGCTGTTGGCGCCTGTCCTATTGGTTCCCTTCAGGCGGTGATAGGGAGCTGGAATTTCAAAATGGCTTATTATGTGGTGGGATTTCTTATCTTCATCGGAGCTATGGTGGGAAGGCTGATCTGTGGTTTTCTCTGCCCCTTTGGACTGATTCAGGATCTGTTAAATAAGATCCCATTTCCTAAGAAAATCCGTACATTCAAGGGAGATAAACTGCTTCGTAAGCTGAAATATGTGATTTTTGCAGTGTTTGTGATCCTGCTTCCATTGTTCCTTGTGGATATTATGGGACAGGGGGCACCCTATTTCTGCAAACTGATCTGCCCGGCAGGAACACTGGAGGGCGGACTGCCACTGGTGCTTTTGAATAAATCCATGCGCAGTGCACTGGGCTGGCTGTACATATGGAAGAATGTGATCCTTGTCATAACGATCATTCTCTCCATTATGATCTACCGTCCGTTCTGCAAATATATCTGTCCCCTGGGAGCACTTTATTCTGTCTTTAATCCTGTCTCTCTGTATAAATACAGAGTGGATAAAGATAAGTGTATAAAATGCGGAAAATGTGCAAAAGCATGCCAGATGATCGTAGACCCTGTGGAAAACTCCAACAGCCCGGAATGTATTCGCTGTGGAAGATGCCGCAAAGTCTGTCCGACAGATGCAATTCAGTGTGGAATCAGGAGAAAACCACAATCATGAAGAAGATAAAATGATATCAGAGACAGGTATAGAACTGTCATCAGTCAAAATTATTCGGGTTCAGCCATGAGACTATGAATAAAAAGATTGATAATAACAGATATGGAAAGGGGACACCTGACAGATTATAAAAGTAGTCTGTCAGGTGTTTTTGTATATTTTTGTTGAAAAATGTACAAAAATATCGAAATATATATAAAAAACTGGTAAAATCATATTGTGAAAATGCAGAACAGAAAATGAGGTGACTGTATGGCAAAGAAGAGAAGAAAACCGAAGATGGAATTCCGCTATTACCAGATGCCTGCCGGAAGTCCGATTCTGGCTCTTCTGGGGCAGAAGTGGGTTCAGAATTATGGAAATGATGTGGATTATCTTCATTTTCACAATTATCTGGAGATTGGTTTCTGCTATGAAGGGGATGGATTTATGGCGTTTGGTGAGGCTGAAAGGCGGTTTTCGGGAAGAGAATTTACGGTGATTCCACCCAATTATGCTCATACGACTAACAGTGATCTGGGTACGGTTAGTAAATGGGAGTATCTTTTCATAGATGTGGAAGGTTTTATGAAAAAATTTCTGAACAATCCGGTAAAGGCTGAAAAAATGATCCAGAGAATATATTCTAAGGCTTTATTTCTGAAAGAGAATGAGTCTCCCTCCATAGCTGAAAAAATTCTTAAGATCATGAATATCATGCGTGAAGGAGAAGAATTTTATATTGAAGAATCCAGTGGAGTTCTTGCGGCACTACTTGTAGAAATTGCCAGACTGAACCGGGCATCACCGGAAGACAGGGTGGAAGAGGAAACAGGAAAACTTACAAATATGATCACCCGCGTACTGGATTTTGTTTCTTATCACTATATGGAAGACATTCGGATTGAGGATCTGGCGAAGATCTGTCACATCAGTGAAACTCATTTCAGAAGAGTATTTACATCGCATATGAAGGTAAGTCCTCTGGAGTATATTAATTCTGTGCGGATTCATACTGCCTGTGAATTTTTGCAGACAACAGATATACCGGTGGCAGATATTGCGCACAAATGTGGTTTCACGACCAATTCAACGTTTAACCGGAACTTCAGACAGATAATGGGAGTGACGCCGGTTGAATGGAGAAAGCGGCCGGAGAATTATGAACAGCAGCTTTTGGATTTCGATATTCATTCAGAGGAAGGATGGTAAAAAGTTATGAACTATAAGATTGTGGAGCAGGTCTCAAGAAAGAAAAAGAGTATGTCCGGAGTCCTGCGTGTGGTAATGATTGTTTTTGCAGTGCTTTTTGTGGTTATGGGAATCACGATTTCCCAGGCATTTATGCTTCCGGGATTTATGCTTGCAGGGCTGTATTTTGTCTTTGATATATTCAGTCAGAAGGATTATGAATACACGATGGAAAACGGTCAGTTGGAAATAGATGTGATCTATGGCAAGAAGTATCGCAAAACAGCTCATATATTGGAGTTGAGCAGCCTGGAGACAGTGGCACCGCACTGGCATGAAAGTGTTGCAAGGTACAAAAGGAATGGCGGAACGGAGAAACTGAAAAAGTACGATTATACCTCTTATGATGATGATACTCCTTATTATACAATGATTATCCGGGAAGACGGGCACAAGATAAAACTGCTTCTTGATCTTAATGAGGAACTGCTTCATGCGATGAAATCACAATATCCTGAAAAAGTCTATTTTGCATAAAATGAATTGAAAATTGTAAAATGTGTACAAAAATTGAATGAAAAATTTATGAAATAAGAACAAAAGCCATTTTCAAAGACAAAAAAATATATTTTTTTGTCCATGAAAGTGGATTTTATCATTAAAATCACATGGAAAAAGCGGTGCAAATGAGAAAATGAACAAAAAACAGATTTTTTGGCATTTCAAATAGTGCAAAATACATAAAATGATCGAAATTGCACATTATGTGTACGGTTATGCAAACTATACCTGAAAATCGGATGCTATAATTAGCTTACAAGCGATTCGGAAGAAAGAATAAGCTTAATAAAGGAGGACATAAATATGAGAAAAAAATTACTCGCAGTATTAATGACCGGTGCTATGGTAGCATCCTTTGTAGGATCAGCTACAGTTGTTTCAGCGAAATCTGATGATGACAACAAGTTAACCGTATGGGCATGGGATCAGAACTTCAACATCAAATCCATGCAGATCGCAGCGGATCAGTATGCAAAAGACCATGAGGGATTTTCTGTAGATATTATAGAAACATCTTCTGATGACTGCCAGACTAAACTGACAACAGCAGCAAATGCAGGCGATTACAGCACACTTCCTGATATCGTTCTTATGCAGGACAACAGCTATCAGAAATATCTGAAGAGCTATCCGGATGCATTCACAGATCTGAAAGATATCAACATTAACTGGGATGATTTTGGTAAACTGAAACAGTCCTATTCCATGGTAGATGATACACATTATGGTGTTCCGTTTGATAACGGTGCTGTTATTGCATGCTATCGTACAGATATCCTTGATGAAGCAGGATATACCATTGATGATCTGACAGATATCACATGGTCCAAATTCATGGAAATCGGTAAAGATGTTCATGAAAAAACAGGCAAATATCTTCTTACAAGTGAAGCTACAGGCGGCGATACTCTGATGATGATGATGCAGTCCTGCGGAGCTAACTTCGTAAACGAAGATGGCGAAGCTTACATCGTAGGCAATGAAGTGGCAGAGAAATGTATCAATCTTTATGTAGATCTGGTTAAGAATGACGTTGTTAAACTTGTAAATAACTGGGATGAATATATCGCTACTATTACAGGCGGTGAGGCAGCAGGTATCGTAAATGGTAACTGGATCACAGCTACTCTGATGTCTACAGAAGACCAGAAGGGTCTGTGGCAGATCACAACAATGCCTAAAGTAGATGATGTTGATACAGCTACAAATTATGCAAACAATGGTGGATCTTCCTGGTATATTACATCCAACTGCCAGAATGTAGAACTTGCAGAAGATTTCCTTGCAAGCACATTTGGTTCCAGCACAGAGTTCTATGATGCAATCCTTCCGGAAGCAGGTGCAATCTCCTGTTATCTGCCGGCAGGTGAATCTGAGGTTTACAACGAGCCAAACGAATTCTTCGGTGGACAGTCAATCTTCTCAACAATTGTAGAATACTCTTCTCATATTCCGGAGTTCACAAAAACACCGTATCACTATGAAGCAAGAGAATGTGTCAACACAGCAGTTGTAAATATTGTAAACGGTACATCTGTAGAAGATGCTCTTCAGGAAGCTCAGGATACTCTGGCATTCAAGATGACTGAATAAATTCTGATCGAAGGATCAGATGATGTCAGGATTGCGGGAACAGTGAAACTGTGAAGCAATCTGTAGACAGTGATTAAGTGAATGAAAACAGGTAAGTGCGGGGGACTGCCAGCAGTCCCCCATCTTACTGCAAAGAGTTGGTAATTGTCCGGCAAAATGCTGAACAGTTACAGAATTTTTTGAGAGGAGGAGTTCACGTGAATTCTAAGAAAAAAGGTATGTCTCTGCTTGGCAAGCAGAGGGCAGCAGGATGGACGTTCCTGGCTCCTGCAACTATCATGATAGCGATCATGAGCTTTTATCCAATGATACGTGCATTTATCATTTCCCTGCAGACCGGAGCCGGAGCAAATATGAGATTTGCAGATCCGATCTTCAGCAACTATAAACGTATTCTGGCAGACAAGGTATTTCAGCAGTCTATTGTAAATACATTCCTGTATCTGATCATTCAGGTGCCGATCATGCTGGTACTGGCAATTCTTCTGGCACAGCTTCTGAATAATAAAGATCTGAAATTTAAGGGATTCTTCCGTACCTGTGTATTTCTGCCATGTGCGACATCCCTGGTATCCTATTCATTGATCTTCCGTTCCATGTTTGCTACAGATGGTCTGATCAACAGTATTCTGATCAAACTTGGAATCTTATCTACCGGCTATAATTTCCTGGGGAATTCCGCCAGTGCCAAGATTGTAATTATCCTTGCGCTGATCTGGAGATGGACCGGATATAACATGGTATTCTATCTGGCAGGACTTCAGAATATTGAATATTCTGTATATGAAGCAGCCAAGATTGACGGTGCCAATGGCTGGAAGACTTTCTGGAAGATTACTGTTCCGCTTCTGAAACCGACAATTATTATGACATTTATCATGTCAATTAATGGTACACTGCAGTTGTTCGATGAGTCTGTCAACCTGACAAAGGGTGGACCGGCAAACTCAACAATCACAATGTCCCACTATATTTACAACACATGTTTTATTAACGTACCAAACTTTGGATATGCAGCAGCAATGTCATTTATTATATTCATTATGGTAGCTGTACTTGCATTTATTAATTTGAAAGTAGGTGATACACGTGACTAAGAAAAACAAATCAGCCATTCAGAGAAGATTGATTCCAACCTATATTTTTCTGATCATCGTGTCATTTATTTCAGTATTCCCGTTATACTGGATGATCTCAGCCGCAACTAATACATCCACAGATGTGTCACGTGGACGAATCATTCCGGGAAGCTATTTTATGGAAAACTTCCGTAATCTTACATCCCAGCAGCCACTGTGGAGAGCACTTGGAAATTCTTTCTTTTATGCAATCCTTACTACAGTGATCTGTCTTCTGGTCTGCTCTATTGCAGGTTACGGATTTGAAGTTTACCATGATAAGTGGAAAGACAGAGTATTTTCAATCCTGCTTCTGGCTATGATGGTTCCGCAGGTTGCAACTATGGTTCCGTTGTTCAAAATGTTTTCCAAGGCAGGACTTCTGAATACAGCAGTAGGTTTTATCCTTCCGATTATTTCCACACCGTTTATGATCATGATGTTCCGCCAGAATGCCAGATCATTCCCGGTTGATATTATTGAAGCTGCACGTATTGACGGACTCAGCGAAGTGAGGATTTTCTTCCAGATGTTCATTCCTACAATGAAATCTACATATGCGGCAGCTGCTGTTATTACCTTTATGAATGCATGGAACTCTTATCTGTGGCCAAAGGTAATCATGACAGACAACAAAGCGATGACCATGCCAATGCTGATCGCCAACCTGATCACAGGTTATGTGACAGATTATGGTATGCTGATGTGCGGCGTATTGTTCTGTTCCATTCCTACAATGATCGTATTCTTTGTATTACAGAAACAGTTTGCAGAAGGTATTACCGGAGCAGTCAAATAAAAAACCTGAGAAAGAGAACACCCGGCAGATTACGAAAAGTAATTTTGCCGGGTGTTTTTGCCTGTTTATAAATAAATACATTCAAATTTGAGTAGGCATAATGAAAAAAGTACGGTAAAATAGATAGAGTACAGAAAGTACTTTTCCAGAATAAAACAAGAAGGGGGAAGGCCATGTCCGAAATAAAGAATAAGAAAAAGAAATCAAGTATTATTCAGATCAGTATCGGTGTTCTGGCGGTTATTCTGGCTATCCTTATTATCATAATGATGGGAATTGTCTCAGATATTCAGGGAACGGCCCGTATTGTAAATTATACCGGTTTAGTCAGGGGAGAGACACAGAGACTCATAAAACTGGAGCTTTCCACGCAGCAGGAAAATGAGATGATCCATGAGATAAGAACTTTTATTGATGGTTTGCGAAATGGAAATGATGAATTAAATCTTGTGCGTCTTGATGATGTTGATTTTCAGAATAAAATGCAGGAACTGGATGATAAATTCTCTGACCTGTATAAGAAAATTCATCTTGTGAGGTTCAAAGGGGCCAAGAACACAGATATTATTCCGGAAAGTGAAGAGTTTTTTGTGATCTGTGATGAAGCAACAGGTCTGGCCGAAAAATATTCACAGAAAAAAGCCACATCTTTATCATTGCTTGAAAAATATATCACGGCAGATATTGTTGTGCTGGTGTTGCTGATCGGATATGAATTTATCAAAGCAATACAATATGCGGCAATGAACCGTTTACTGCAGCGAAAAGTATATCTGGATGATGCGACAGGACTTCCGAACAAAAATAAATGTGAAGAATTGCTGAGTGAGACAGAACCGGATGCAGATACCGGTGTCTGCAGTTTTGATCTTAATAATCTCCGGCGTATTAATGACAGCAGAGGACATGAAGCCGGTGATGCCTATATCCGTAGATTTGCTATCTGCCTGCGGGATTCCATGCCGGCTGAGCAGTTTGTGGGAAGAGCAGGTGGAGATGAATTTCTTGCAGTTACCCATGGACTGGACAGGGAACAGATGACACAGTGTCTTGAAAAGGTGCGCAGGGATATGACAGAGGAATCCAGAGTGTATCCGGATACTCCTTTAAGCTATGCGGTGGGATTTGCACTGGCCGGCGATTTTCCCGGAAGTACAATGAGAGAGCTGTTTAATTGCGCAGACAAAAACATGTATATCAATAAGAATCATGTAAAAAGGGAAGAGGCCGCAGCAGAAAAGCATCAGGGATATCAGCTGTTAAAGCTGCTTAATCAGCACGGCAGTAATTTCTCAGACTGTCTGTATTGTGATGCCAGGATGGATACCTATCGGGCGATTCGTTCCAGTGAAAATTTTTTCCTGGCTTCTGATGGTGCATATTCCGGTGCTGTGGAACAGATCATAGAGGAACAGATTGAAAAGTCCTGTCAGGCAGATATCCGTGAAGGGCTGGAGATTTCGGAGCTTCAAAAGAAAATACATACGAAGGAAGATGTGCTGGAATATGAGTATAATATCGGAAAACAGGGGGCATATAACCGCCTGACACTGATTCCGGTGGACTGGGATGAGGATAAAAAGCTGCATCATTTTCTCCTGGCATTTGAAACCATCCGAAAGACTTCTGAAGGTCAGACAGGGGCAAAAGAGCAGCTGCAGCTCTATTATGAACAACTGAAACAGTCAATCCTGGAAAATGACAGCTATGTGGATGCGCTTCTGGAATTGTCAGATGTGATCTATACAGTAAATCTGACAAAGGATGTTTTGGAAAGAAGGATCGTACTGAATGGAAAAGAACAGAAGAGTCGGGAGCTTTTTATGGACTATCCGCTTCCATGTTCTTATCAGGATTACTGCTGGGAATATGAGAAAAAAATCACCCAGGAAACAATTGCCGGTTACTGTATGACCGATAATTGTGAAAAGCTGCGCAAGAGGTTTGAAAACGGAGAAACAAATATGTCCGTGGAGTATTGTGCCCGCGAAGATGATGGAAGTATCCGATGGGTACAGAAAACAGTTCTTATGACCAGAGTGGTAGTGTTTGATACAGAAATCCTTGCTGAGGTACCCATGATCTATGCAATCATTCTGTTGCAGGATACCACACAGAGACATGAACGGGATGAGCAGGAACAGGCGCGCCTTCAGGCTGCATTCAATGAGATGCGTGCCGAGAGCAGGGCGAAAACGAATTTCCTCAGCCGTATGAGCCATGATATCAGAACACCTCTGAATGGTATGATTGGTCTGTTAAAGATTGACGAGACTCATTTTGAGGATAAGGCACTGATACGGGAAAATCATAAAAAGATGAAGATAGCAGCGGATTACCTGCTCTCCCTTATCAATGATGTTCTGCAGATGAGTAAAATAGAGGAAGGTCATATTGTTCTGACACATGAATATATCTGTCTCAAAGATCTGGTCTATGAGATTGAGAGCATTATCACTCACAGGGCAGCAGATGAGGATATTCAGTGGATTTATGAGAAAAATAAGGAGGATATTCCTTATCCGTATGTCTATGGAAGTTCACTGCATCTTCGTCAGATTTTTCTGAATATCTATGGAAACTGTATTAAGTATAACCGGCCGGGAGGAAAGATTACTACGGTAATGGAGGCAGCAGATGTACATGATGGAATCTGTACATACAGATGGACGATTTCTGATACAGGTATAGGGATGAGTCCGGAGTTCCTGAGCCATATTTTTGATCCGTTTTCACAGGAAAAAACAGATGCCCGGAGTGTTTATCAGGGAACCGGTCTGGGAATGGCGATTGCCAGGGGATTGATTGAGCAGATGAATGGAAGTATTGAAGTGACAAGTCAGGTGGGAGTTGGGTCTGTGTTTGTCATTACTATTCCCTTTGAAATTGCCCAGGAACAGAAAAAGGATAAGGAAATTGCTGAGAAATATGATATTCGTGGATTGCATCTGCTGGCAGCCGAGGATAATGAGCTTAATGCAGAAATCGTAGAAATACTGCTGACAGATGACGGTGCGAAGGTTACAGTTGTAAAAAATGGCAGACAGGCAGTGGAGCACTTCGAAAGTAATCCTCCGGGAACCTTTGATGCCATATTGATGGATGTTATGATGCCTGTTATGGATGGTATTGCAGCAACAAAAGCTATACGTGCCATGGACAGGGCAGATGCAAAAATAATTCCGATCATTGCAATGACTGCAAATGCATTTGAGGAAGATGCAAAAAGATGTCTTGCAGCCGGCATGAATGCACATCTGGCAAAACCTTTCCAGATAGAAGACGTGGAAAAAGCCATTGTGGAGTGCTGTGGAAAGTAAAAGCATTAACATTAAACATTTTAAAAGGTGCTGCCTGGGGGACAGTAGGAATCAGAACCAGGTCAGCACCTTTTGTTTGTCAGACAGTCTCTTAGGATATATTTCTGGTGGGCGGTCTTTGAAAGAATGTTACAACTGTTTCATGATAAAACGATAGTCTGTAGGCGTCATCTGGAAATTAGCATAAAAAACCTGGTTAAAATACTTGGTAGAAGTATAGCCTACTTTTTCTGAAATATCAGATACTTTCATGGTAGTATGGGCAAGAAGATCCTTAGCGGCTTCCATTCGGCGTTCTGTGAGAAGTTGTGAAAAGCCCATGGAAAGTTCTTTCTTGAGTAATCGGGAAATATAGGAGCTATTACGGTTTATAAATTCTGCGGCATCATTTAATCCAATTTGTTTTTCGTAGTTTTTATGTATGTATTCTATAACAGCATTGACGATTATCCCTGTGTTTCGTGTGGTGACACTGGACAGCTCCTGGATGATGTTTTTAATACAGTTGGAAAAAACAGTTCTGCTGTGTTCGCTGCAAGGTTGTTCCATACAATAGCGTGTGATCGGAGTAGTAAGGTAATTACTATCTTTAGAGTCATCCAGGAAATTTTTAAGCTGGATATGGAGGTTTAATTCTACTAGTTTGATAGCATCCTGCTGATTGAGCAGATTTTCATTCTGTATCAGTGAAAAAAAAGCATCTCCGATTTCCAGCGCATCACAAAGATTACGTGTCTGAATGGCATTGATCAGATTGGAAATGATCTCGTTAATCTCAATAATACTGGAATTGTAATCATTTATTTCTGCAAAAAATAAAATGCTGTCTTCTAGTGAAACAATATCGGAAGCTTTATAGGAAAAGCAATACTGTATCTGTTTATTGAGCTTTGGAAACTGTTGAATAGAATTGCCAAGTTCACTGATTCCGATTGTGATAGAAGAAAAAAGTTTTTCCCTGGTATAGCAGACAAGTGAATGGGCCAGACTTTTGGCTTCAGCAATAGGATCAGCAGATGTAACAGGCATGAGAATATATACAATGTTTCCAATATAACAGGATGCAATGCCCTCATAATCTTTATTGATCTTCTTAGAAAGAGAATAAGAAATATAGTATTCCTGATTCTGGAGGATGTTCATCCTGTTCGTAGTGTTACACTTAACCCCAATTAAATAAAATAGATCCGGGTTTAGACCAAGTGAGAGACATTGTCGGAGCTGTTCTGGTGAAAAACTGGTAACAGGATTAATCAGCAAAGTTTCTATAAACTGTTTTTTCAAAAGACTTTGATTTTCCTTAAAAAATTTGGAAAGCATTTTTTTCTGCTTTTCCATATTTTCCTGTTCCTGAATTGCATTTATGGCTTTCTTTAGACAGGAAAGAAATACCTCACTGTTCAGTGGCTTGAGAAGGTAATCAAAAGCATCATATTTCAAAGCTGCCTGTGCATAAGAAAATTCAGAGTATCCGGAGACAAAGATGACCAGCAGTTTTAGCTGTGATTCGGATATTTTCTGAAGAAGACTAATTCCGTTTTCACAGGGCATTTGAATGTCCGAAAACAGAATATCTGGATTCTCTGTCTGAATGATGGTCCAGGCATCTGCTGCATTAGAAGCTGTCAGGATGGTATGGGATTTAAAGTCAGACTGCCGGATTATATTTTCCATGGTCTGAAGTGCAATTGATTCATCGTCAACAAGTAATATTTTCATTTCAAATTTCCTGCTTTCTCAATTGGTTTTTCCACTAGTTTCAAAGGAAGGCGGACTATGATACATGCTCCGCTGTTTTCATTATTCTGTAGGATCAGTCCATGATCTTCGCCGTAATAGAGCTTTAGTCGTTTATCAATATTGTAAATGCCATAAGAGGTGGCTGGCTTTTGCTGAAAACTTTTGGAAAAATCTTCAAGAAATTCCCGGGAAAAACCTGGACCATTATCTTTTACACAAATCTGAAGGTTGGTACCATCGGTACTTCCAAGAATGGCAATGATACCTTTGTCAGAGATTTTTGATGTTCCGTGGATCACTGCATTTTCGATTAGAGGCTGGATGATCAGTTTGGGAATATAGTAATGGTATAGTGATTTGGGAATATCAATTAAAATGGACAGATTATCTCCGAAACGGAGCTTCTGTATATAGGTATATTCTTTTACATAATACAAAGCCTCTTCTATGGTGCTGAATGGCTTGCCTTTCAGGGACATGCGTTCAATATCTGCAAGTGCAGTCAGAGCATGATGACATTCTTCTTTTCTATCCATATCTACCAGGCCGGAAATACAATTTAAAGTATTGTAAAGAAAGTGAGGATTGATCTGTGCCTGGAGGCTCTCAATTTCAATGTTTTTTGTAAGAATTTCCTGTTCATGGATCTTTTCAGATAATGTATGGATACGTGAAAGAGTCTGATTGTATACATTGGATAACTGGGAAAATTCAATGGAACTCTCCATATGGATAAATGCATCATTATTGATCGCTTTTGTTTTATTCAGTTTTTCCATAAAATAGTCAAATTCATCTGCTATGCTCCGGGAGATAAAGCGTGTTGCTCCGATGATTGCAATCAGAGCAAGAATAGAGGGGAAAAGCAACAGGATTACAAACATCCGGGCATTTTTATAAACTAATGACTGATTAGTTATCAGCAATAATTGCAGATTATTTATGCTGGTGGAAAAAGAAGATGCTGTATATTTATACGTCTGTGTATTCAGACGTTTATTTTCTACGAGCTCAAAAATGTTCTGTTCTGAAAGTTCAGTAGTATTTCTAAAAATATGATGATTATTATCAATTAAAACAAATTGGTACACGTTACTATTAAGGGAAAAGATTTTGTCAAAAACAGTAGCCTTGGGTTCTACGATTAGTGTACCAAGACGATTCTTTCCTGTAGTTTCAGTTTTTCCAGTCCATTGATAAATATTTCTACATATGTACAATTTATCTGAATCATCAGTACTCCCAAAGAGAAAAGGTAATCCGTGAAAATCATCACCTTTTTTCAGAATCTCTGTAATGTAAGAGGGAGAAAGATCGGATACCAACTGTGATGAGTAGTTGGTTGTTGAAATCAGCTTTCCGTTGTTAGTGATAAAAAATACATTATCTGAATAGTTCATGCTTAAAGAAGGATAATAGGGAGCATCGTTTAATAAAAGCTGTTGGAATTCCAGCCCATCATCCTGTGTTATATTTATAAGATTGTTCTGTGTTGCATTTTTATAGAAAAAGATACTGGAATCGGAGGTAAACTGAGAAAAATAGGATTCCAGTGATGTGAGCGCCGTATTAGAGTAGGCTGTTTGTTCATGTTCGGAGGATTCCTTCACAGAATGAAAATAAAATATGGTATCAATTGCTCCGATGGAAAGAAATGTGATTAGTAAGATAGGAATCACATAACGTGTGTATTTGATTCGAATACTGATGGGGCGAGTTATTTTTTGTTTCATACAAACCTCTTTCTTATAAATGTATCAAATTATTCTGCTTTTTTATTATAACATATGAGATTCGGAAAAAAAGAGGTGGTAAAAAATTTGGTATAGGATGTCATTATTCTGGAATCGAAAAACACTATAAATGAGAATATAATAAAGACATCAAAGAACAGGAGGTTTTTATTTATGAGAAAGAGAGTAATCAGTACCTTGTTGGCAATGGCAACAACAGCAGGTTTATTTGCCGGAAATGTATCTGCAGTGTACGCAGAAGGAAAGTCATCCGGAGATTATGAATATCAAGAGCTTGAGGATGCCGAGATTACATATTATAATTATTCTGTAGAAGGAAAAGAACTGTATGAGAAGGAAATCGCTGCTTACAATGAAGTTCATCCGAACGTGAAAATTAATCTTGAACTTGTTGGCGGCGGTACAGACTGGCGTTCTACATTAAAGGCTGAAATTTCAAGTGGTCAGGCACCGGATCTTGTGGTTATGGAAGGTGCATCAGATTTTGATACATTTGGCGATATGATTGAAGATCTTAGTGACCAGCCATGGGTGGAGCATATATATGAAAACAATGTCAGTGACTGTAAAGTTGGGGATGCAATAGTTGGTGCACCATCAGGTGTAGTGTGCTATGGTCTGCTGTATAACAAAGCTGTTTTTGAGGCCTGTGGAATTGATGGTTCTACATTAAAGAGTTACGATGATATTGATACAGCTTTTGGCAAAGTTCAGGATGCTATTGATGCAGGAGAACTTGCAGATCAGTTCCCAGATCTTGAAGCGGTTGTTTCACTTCCGGCGGCAGAATCATGGGTACTTGCAAATCATGGTGCAAATCCGGCAATTCAGGCAGAGTTTGGAACTGCATTTGAAACTTATGAAGCGAAGTCTCTTGATTTTAAATATGCAGATGCATTAAAGGACTACATTGATCTGATGGTAAAATATTCTCCTGATGCAGACAAACCAGAAGCATTGGTTGGAGTTGATTATGATAGTGCAATGGGCGGTTCCTTCTGTATTGGAAAAACAGCTGTTATTCAGATGGGACAGTGGGTTGCTCCTGTAATTGATGAAATTGATCCGGAACTTCGTGAGAACATTGGCGTTCTTCCAATGCCTTTAAAGGGAGTGGACGAAGATAATATCTGTTATGGTATTGCTTCCTATTTTGTTGTCAACAAGAATTCAGATGATGCAAAAAAAGCTGCTGCAAAAGATTTTGTAAATTGGCTGCTTATGTCTGATGAAGGAAAAGCATTAATTACTTCTAATATCAGTCTTCCATTTGATAATTTTGCAGATTTTCCATCTGAAAACGTAATCAGTCTTGCATGTGAACCATATGCAAAAGAAGGAAATACGTTCTCATTAGTATTTGGTGGTTATCCAGATGGTTGGTCTGATTTATTAGGCGCTGGAATCCAGAGCTATATTGCCGGGGAAAAAGAGTGGGATGCTGTTGTTGAAGAAGCAAAAGCAAACTGGGCAGAAATGAGATAAAGAAAAGTTTCAGGACAGCCGGAAAACACTCTGGCTGTCCTTTTATGGAGGAAACGATATGCGTAAATCGAAAAAAATATTCTGGCTTTTTCTTGCTCCCTGTTTGATTACTTTTTGTATTGCTGTTGTAATTCCTACAATAACAGGTATTTATTATTCTTTTACAGACTGGGACGGACTCCATTCAAATTGTGATTTTGTTTTTCTGGACAATTACATCAGTGCATTTCATGATATTTACTTTCAAAATGCTTTTGTTTTTACTTTTAAATTTGTAATTATAACAGTGATAGCGGTAAATGCGGTTGCATTTGCAACTGCTATGTTGGTAACTCAGAATATAAAGGGAAAAAATCTATTTAGAAGTATTTTCTTTATGCCTAATCTGGTAGGTGGTGTGCTGGTAGGATTTGCATGGCAGTTTATTTTTTGTGATGTATTTGACAGTATTGGAGAGCTTCTTGGAATTAACTGGCTTTGTGATTGGCTTTCTACTAAGTCTACAGGTTTTTGGGGTTTGGTTATTCTTGTTGTATGGCAGATGAGCGGATATATGATGCTGATCTACATTGCACAGATACAGAATATTCCGGAAAATCTGTTGGAGTCTGCGAGAATTGATGGTGCAAGTTCTTTTCAGTGTTTCTGGAAAATTAAGCTTCCATTGATGATGCCTGCTTTTACTATTGGACTTTTCCTTACTCTTACAAATTGTTTCAAACTGTATGACCAGAATCTGACTTTAACTGGAGGTGGCCCGGCGAAATCTACAGAAATGCTTACTATGGATATTTGTAATACAGCATTTTCAAGAAACATGTATGGAATGGCACAGGCAAAAGGAATTATCTTCCTTGTTGTAGTTGCACTTATTACAGTAAGCCAACTGATGTTTACCAAATCTAAGGAGGTGGAGATGTAATGCAGAGGAAAAAAATAATCTCTAAAACAGTGATTATCTTGTGTTGTATTATACTGGCAGCATTTTTTATCTTCCCGATTTTATTATTGTTTATTAACTCATTTAAATCTTTAAAAGAAATTTATATTAGTGTTCTCCAGCTTCCTAAGACACTGAATTTGGACAATTATATTTCAGCGTTCAAAGAACTGGATTACCTGAATGCCATCAAAAATTCCCTGATCATAACCTGTACGGTAACGGTTGCAAACGTGATCTGCTGTTCTATGGCAGCGTGGGTACTGGTACGATATAAGACAAAAACAAGCAAACTGATATTTACCATTTTTTCTGTTGCAGTGCTTGTTCCATTTCAGTGTGTTATGCTTCCATTACTGGCAGAAATGGGAAAATTAAATATGATTAATATGCCAGGACTGATGCTTGTAAATCTTGGATTTGGTTCTTCTATGTCGATCATTTTGTTTCATGGATTTATGAAAAATGTTCCGGTAGAGTTAGAAGAGGCTGCGTCAATTGATGGTGCCAGCCAGCCAAGAATATTCTTTACAATTGTGTTGCCCCTGATTAAGGGAATTGCAGTAACTGTTGCAATCTTGAATGTTATGTCTCTTTGGAATGATTATTTACTCCCATCGTTGACAATCAACCGAAGTGGAACGCAAACTCTTCCTCTTCGGACTTATCTGTTCTTTGGTGCTTACACAAAGAAATGGAATCTTGGTTCTGCGGCGCTTGTTATGGCAATTATTCCGGTAATTATTTTTTATGTTCTTTGTCAGAAGCACATTATTAAAGGTGTAACTGAGGGAGCGGTGAAAGGTTAAGTTTTACTGACTGTGATGAATAGTGACGGTTAATACGGAAAAAGGAGATAGAAAATATGTGTTGGACTGTAAATGAAATAAAAAAAGGTGTTTGGCATGTTGATGAGAGTGGATTGAATGCCATGTATGTAGTAAAGGGTAGTAAAATGTCTGCAGTAATTGATGCAGGAACTGGAATCGGTGATTTTAAGGGGCTGGTAGAGTCTTTGGTAGACAATCCCTATGTTGTGCTGATTACTCATGGACATGTAGACCATGCTGGCGGATGTGGTCAGTTTATAGAGGCTTATATTAATGAAAGAGATTATCAGGCTGCGCTGAATATAAAGGTAGAAGATCGAGAAAGATATTTAAAGAATATGGAAAGTGCCGGTGCTGTTGCACCTGGAAGCTTGAGTATTGCGGAAGAACTAAAAAATGATAAGAAACCAGAGTTTCGTTTTATGAAAGAAGGGGACATTTTTGACCTTGGAGATAAAAAGCTGGTTATATATGAGATGACAGGACATACGGCTGGATCTGTATGTATTCTGGATGAAGCGGATAGAATTTTATTTTCCGGTGACAGTGTAAATGATTTGGAACTGATCTGTGCTCCGGCCAAGGATCGAGAGGCTTTACTGAAGAAATGGTATGAGGCTGGAAAAAGAATTTTTGCAAGAAAAGATTCATTTGACATCTGTGGCGGTGGGCATTGTCTGATTCCAATTGAAAAAGCAGAAGAAACACTGACATGTGGGGAAATGATTTTATCTGGTGAATTACAGGCAAAAGTTGAAAAGGTTCATTTTTTCCATGCACCGTTTTATAAGTATAAAGACAGTCGACTTTATAATGGAGATTTTGCAGCATTGCATTCAGAGGATAAATAAAGAGAATTTGAAGCTATTACGTGAGGTGAGTTAATAGTATTGTTTCAAGTGAACTCTAACGGTATGACTAAAAAATTGTATATTGTAAGTATAAAAACACGAAAAATGTCCTTGGTAGCTAACCTGGGACATTTTTCTGTATGTGGAGATGGAATGTCTATGATGTAGTGAGAAGATGAGAAAATGAGTTAAAAACGTGAAAATATTATGAATAAAGGCTCATAAAACGTGAAAAATAAATTGACAAATCCTCATAAAACGTGATAGCTTTGAAGAAAGGGGGCGGTTCTATGTATTTAAAAAGAAAGATAGATGAGTATCTGTTAGAGTGGAAAAAAAATGAAGAAAGACTTCCGTTAATTATAAAAGGTGCAAGGCAGATTGGAAAAACGGAATCTATTAATCATTTTGCAGAACAAAATTACAGTAATATTGTGAGTATTAATTTTGTTCTGGAACCTAAATATAAAACAATATTAAGTGACGGATATGCTGTTGAAGATATTATAAAAAATATTTCTATGATAGATACATCAAAAAAATTTATAGCAGGTGACACTGTGATTATTTTTGATGAATTACAGGAGTTTCCGGATATTGCAACTGCTCTGAAGTCATTCAGGATAGATGGAAGATTTGATGTCATATGCAGTGGTTCTTTGCTTGGAATCAATTACAGAAAAATTCATAGTAACAGTGTGGGATATAAAACAGATTATGAAATGTTTTCGATGGATTTTGAAGAATTTCTGTGGGCAAAAGGATACTCAGAGAAGCACATTGAAGATATCCTGAAACATATGCAGACAGGAACTCCATTTTCAGAAACCGAATTATCAGTCTATAAAAAATTGTTTTTGGAATATTGTGTACTTGGCGGTATGCCTGCAGTAGTAAAAGTATATATTGAAAAAAATCTTTTTACAGATACTCTGGAAATCCAGAGACAGATCCAGATGGATTATGAAGAGGATATCAGAAAATACGCTGAAGGTCTGGATCAGACTAAAATTGTAAGTGTCTATCGGAATGTACCTGTACAGCTTGCAAAAGAAAATAAAAAATTTCAATTAAGTAAAATAGACAAAAAAGCCAGAAGTCGGGAATATATGGGATGTATAACCTGGCTCGAAGATGCAGGTGTGATTTCTGTATGTTATTGTCTGCAGTATCCGGAGCTTCCATTAAAGGGAAACTATGATGACTCAAAATTCAAAATCTATTATCCAGATACAGGATTGTTGATTGCTTCATTAGATGAGGAAGCACAAGAAGATCTTCGGGCGAATAAAAATCTTGGAGTATACAAAGGGGCTTTATATGAAAATTTTGTAGCAGAGGCGTTTGTGAAACAGGGGCTTGGACTATATTACTATAAAAAAGAAAATGCTACCTTGGAAGAAGATTTTTTTGTAAGAACAAAGGATGAGCTGGTTCCGGTAGAAGTGAAGGCGAACAGGAACCGATCTAAGTCATTGAGGCAATTGATATCCGGTGATTCTTATGGAGATATTCACTGGGGAATAAAACTTGCAGACAGCAATGTTGGAATAGAAGACGGGATTTACACATTCCCATATTTCTGTACGTTCTTATTAAAACGATATCTCAGGGGAAAATGATAGCTATGTGGAGGCGAATCATACAGTAAAAAAATATTGATTCACGCAGAAACAGATAGTAAGTTGACTCTTGTTCCGATAAAAATATAAAAATCAATAGTCTTAGGATTGAAATCCTAAAACTATTTATTTTTATATCTATTTTGGAATATAATTAGTAAAAAAGAAGGGAGCATTATTATGATTATAGAAAGAAAAGAATATTTAGAAAAACTGATAGCCTGGAAAGATAAGCAGTTGATTAAAATTGTTACAGGTGTACGACGTTGTGGAAAATCTATGCTTCTGGAAATTTATCGCAATTATTTAAAAGAGCATGGGATTGAGGAAGAACAGATTATTTCTATTAATTTTGAAGATCTTGATTATGAAGAACTGACAGATTACAGGAAATTATATAAATATTTAAAGGAACGTCTGATTGATGGAAAAATGACATATATTTTCCTTGATGAAATTCAGAATGTAACAGATTTTCCGAAAGTGCTGGACAGTCTTTATATTAAAAAAAACATAGATATTTATGTGACTGGTTCCAATGCATATATGTTGTCCAGTGAGATTGCAACTATGATTTCAGGAAGATATATTCAGATTGAAATGTTGCCGTTGTCTTTTAAGGAATATATGAAGAGTACTGGCAGTATGAATGACAGAGGAATCAAATATGCTGAGTATTTGCAGAATAGTTCATTTCCGTTTACACTGGAATTAAAAAATCAGCCAGATGAGATCAGAGATTATCTGGAGGGAATCTATAATACGATTGTTGTAAAGGATATTATAAACAGGAAAAAAATCACAGATACTATGATGCTTAAGAGTGTCTTAAGATTTGTATTTGATAATATAGGAAATCCATTGTCATCAAAAAAAATTGCAGATACGATGACCTCAGAAGGGCGAAAAATTGATACAAAAACGGTGGAAAAATATCTGGAGGCTTTTAGCGAGAGCTATATTATATATCAGGCAAAACGTTATAATATAAAGGGAAAACAATATTTAAAAACTCTTGAAAAATATTATATAGTTGATATTGGAATGAGGTATATGCTTTTAGGTTCGAGGCAGGCAGATGCAGGACATGTTCTGGAAAATATAGTCTATCTGGAATTGTTACGTCGAGGATATGATGTGTATGTTGGAAAAATCGATTCATATGAAGTGGATTTTGTGGCACAGAATAAAAAGGGAACGGTATATTTCCAGGTGGCACTGACTGTACGAGATGAAAATACACTTTTGAGAGAATTAAGACCATTACAGGCGATACGAGATCATTATCCAAAGATTATCTTAACAATGGATGAAGAACCAGAAGAACAATATGAGGGAATTCGACGTATTAATGCCAGAGACTGGTTATTGGGGATTGTAGACTGAGCAAGTAGCGAAGTGGATTGCGAATGTCCGCTGTTATAACTTATACAAATGTAAATGGATACCTGATTCCTAATCTCACCTATAAATCCGGTGAGCAGATGGAGCAACTTGGAAAGTATGGTTTTCTTCGAAGAGATTATCTGAAGAATCATCGAAACTCAACGTATCAGGTGATACTTTTGCAGGATACGATTGGCGAGCATCTGCTGGAAGTGGATAAGGCTGCCAGAGAACGGGAAGAAATTATTCTGAAACAGTTGGAAGAAAAAGATCCATTGCCGGATAAGGAGAAAAATCAGATGGCATGGGTAAGAGCTGCCAGTCAGCACAGAGCGATTGCAGAAGAGATTATTCTCAAGGAATTGATTTATGTTTAAATGAAGGTGATGAGGTCGTGGATTGCGACCTCATTATTGTATGAAAAATAGCAGTAGGCAGAATGAGAAAAATAGGGTAAAATGGGAACATGGATTTTGGGAACTCATAAGAAATGATTGTGCGATAAAGTAACTTGAAATGCCAGTTTGGCATTTCAAGTTATAGAGGAGATGGAATGGCGGATCAGAAAGTAAGAGAAATGGAACCAGTGGAAACACAAATAGTTGAAATCATGCCACCGGACGTTGAAAATCTGATTTATGTAGTAAGAAACAAACAAGTCATGGTGGATAGTGATCTGGCAATGCTTTATCAGGTAGAAACGGGAGCGTTAAACAGAGCCGTTAAAAGAAATATTGCCAGATTTCCAGAAGATTTTCGATTTCAGCTTACAAAAGATGAATATGAAAACTTGAAATGCCAATTTGGCACCTCAAATGGCAGTGGAACAGAAAATGGTTATGGTGGCAGACGTACATTACCGTATGTATTTACAGAGCAGGGAATATCCATGCTTGCAAGTGTATTGCATAGCGAGGTGGCAATTAATGTAAGTATAGGTATTATGCGTGCATTTGTAGAAATGCGACGATTTATAGCCAACAATGCACTTTTGTTTGAAAGGATTAGTAACGTTGAGCTAAAACAACTGGAATATCAGAAAAAGACAGATGAAAAACTGGAGCAGATTTTTGAGTACATATCAGATCATGAGGAGTCTAATCAAAAGATATTTTTTGATGGTCAGATATATGATGCATTCAGCTTATTGATAGGACTGATTCAGAAAGCAGAAATGGAAATTGTTCTGGTAGATGGATATGTGGATGTAGGAACATTAAATATTTTGTCAAAGAAGAAAGAAAATGTGGCGGTGACAGTTTATACACAGCAACGGACAAAATTATCTCAAACAGATGTAGATAACTTTAATGCACAGTATCCTAAACTGGATGTGAAGTACACAAGAGCATTTCATGATCGTTTTTTAATTCTTGATAAAACGAAAGCATATCATGTGGGTGCGTCTTTGAAGGACGCAGGTAAAAAATGTTTTGGAATTAATCTGATTGAAGATGCAGGTATTGTAAGAGATATTTTACAGAGATTGGAATTGGAAACAGAAGAATAGAAAAGTAAGTTATGCAGAAAGGCGTGAGTCATAAGAATATGGCTTGCGTCTTTTTCTGTCTGGAAAGGAAGTGGGGGAGCATGGCACAGATTTTTCGTGTAGAGAGAACTAAGAATTTTACGGTAATGAGTAATCATCATTTCAAGAATAAGAATCTGACATTGAAAGCGAAAGGTCTATTATCGCTGATGTTAAGTTTGCCAGATGACTGGAATTACAATATGCAAGGACTGGCAACACTGAGCAGAGATGGGATTGATTCTGTTCGTTCTGCAATTAAGGAATTAGAGCATCATGGATATGTGGAACGCCATAGATTGCGTAATGAATATGGCTTTTATGGCGATACCGAATATATTATCCGGGAAGTTCCATTAGGAGAAGAAAATGATTAAGTGAAGGAGAAAATGCCTAATGGTGGACAGTCCAATTTTGGACAATCAGGTCATAGGAAATTCCTATTTCCGGACATCAGAAAATAGGAAAACCAGATATGATAAATCCCATATGGGACAAACCGTCGCTATTAATAACCAATGTTATCAAATATGAATTATTAAAGAACCAGTAAATAAAATATCCATCTTATCAATTCACGTAAGTATTAATAGGATTGGATAAGAAAAGAAAGTATGAGGTATGATTATGAGAATGATGAAAAACAACAATAATGAAACAGTTATGGTGATCGGGATTGATCATGGTTATGGAAACATGAAAACAGCCACCAGATGCTTTCCATCCGGTGTAGCCAGATATGACAAGGAGCCAATTTTTCAGAATAATCTTCTTGTTTACAATGGCATGTATTACCAAATCGGAGAGGAACACAAGGAGTTCTGTGCAGAGAAAACGCAGGATGAGGACTATTATGTGCTGACACTGGCGGCTATCGCAAGAGAACTTGATGGGAAAGGAATGAATCGGGCAAAGGTACACATTGCAGCCGGACTTCAGCTTACCTGGGTAGCTACACAGAAAGAAGATTTCCAGAAATATCTTCTCCAGAATGAAAGTGTGGATTTTACATTCCGTAACAAAGACTACCATGTAGAGTTTGCAGGAGCTGATATTTACCCACAGGGATTTGCAGCAGCCTTTTACCGCTTACAGGATTTCAAAGGAATCAACATGCTGGTGGATATTGGAAACGGAACTATGAACATCATGTATATCAACAATTCCCGTCCATTAGAGAAGAAATGCTTTACAGAGAAATATGGAACGCATCAGTGTGTGCTTGCTGTAAGGGAATCCCTGCTGAAAGAACTGGGAACAGTGGTGGACGATCTGGTGATTGAGCAGGTGATCCGTACCGGGACAGCAGATATTGGTGAGAAATATCTGACAGTCATTCGTAAAGCTGCCGGAGATTATACGAAAGAAATCTTCCATAAGCTGAGAGAACGGGAATATAATCCAGAACTGATGCGTCTGTATGTGGTCGGCGGTGGCGGTTGTATGATCCAGAATTTTGGAGAATATGACAAGAGCCGTGTAACGATTGTACGGGACATCTGTGCCACAGCGAAAGGTTATGAAGCAATGAGCGTAAGGAAAATCCAGAGAAACGGAGGGATGCTTGTATGAGAAAAGAACGGAAAATTATCAATACAAATATCCGTTTGAATCTTTGTGATGAACAGGACAGGCAGGCATGGGAATATTTGCAGACGATGGACAGGGAAAAATATAAATCGTACACCAGAGCAGTTGTAGTTGCTTTAAACGATTATTTTTCCAGAGAGTACAGGAATGAAGCAGATCCGTATCTGGAAACCAGAGAAAAGGAAGATGCTTTTCTGGAAAGAGTGGAAACAGCTGTCCGGGATGGAGTGAAAGAATCTGCCCCGATGGCTATAGCGAAGAATCTGATGGAAATGCTTGTACCGTTTGTAAAAGAATCGGTAGGAGAAATTAATCTGCCGGACAGAATACTAACAATGGAGAAAACGGATGGAGAGATCGCAGAAGATAATCTGGACTGGGAGAAAGAAGCTGATATGGATGCAGCACTGGATTTTGCAGACAGTTTTTAGATGGTTATGAAATAGCAGTAACAGGAAAACAGACTGACAGTAAGGAATAGCTTTACAAAAACAGAATAGCAGAAAAAGACAATGGCAGTGGTGACATTTCAGACATTATGAATTGGAGAAATGTTTATGACTGCTATTTTTATGTCTTTTAGCAGAAATGGAAAGAGATCCAGAAAAAGAAAGACAGAAATAGCAGGAAAATATAACAGAAAAGCGTTGGCAGATGGGTGGATTGAACAAGCAAGGCGAAGAAAAGAATAGAGTGCCGGATACGGCACATGATTGTCCGATACTTCGCATCGGAGTGATGCACGAACAGCCTGTTTCAGAAAGAGAAAATCTATCGAAAGGGGAGCTTTTCTCTTTCTTCCACAGTCAGTTCCTGCACCACAAAACCACCGTCATCTCTATTTAGGTTGGATAACGCAGAGGAGAAATGTTACTTGACTGGTGCTAGTTCAGTGGTGGGGAGATGACAGGCAAGTTTCGCAAAGTGGCAAGCCACTCTGCACCGGAGCCAGCCTTTGGGCTGTTCCTAAACTTGCCAGAGGGCTCCGCCCCTTGGAACCCCGGCACGTCAATAGCGTAAGTATCCCTGCGAAATGTCCACCGGACATTCCTGCGGAACACTTACTGATTGACTAGGGTTTTACCCTGCACCCACCAAAGGGGCGTTGCCCCTTATGGAATTCCTGTAAATTTTAGCCGAAACGCTGTGTTTGTTAATAAAGAATGAAAATCAAGCAAGGAAAGGAGACAAAAGCCTATGAGAAAACGAAATCATACAGTAACCATACGGATGAATAAAGCAGAATACGATCTGCTTCAAAGCAAAGTCAAAGAATCCGGAAAAACACAGCAGGAAGTTGTGATAAAAGCAATCGCAGACTTGAAGATAGCATCAGTAGAGGAAGTGGAAGAACTGAAAAGACTGAACCAGATGTTTGCAGATATCCTTTGTCAGCTCCGGGGAGCGACTACAAATATCAATCAGATTGCAAGAAAACTGCATACAGATGGAGAAATTCCAAATGACAGTATGCTGTATTTCCTCAATAAAAATATCCTCAAGTACCGGAAGGAGAGTGAAAGGGTATGGCTGTTAATAAGACGATTAATAAGCGGACAAATACACATGGAGCAATGAGAAATTGTATCGAATATGTTTTACGACAAGACAAGACCGGCAAACTGCTTACCTATATAACAGGCCCGTACTGCCATGATGAGATTAACTATGATTTGGTGTACAGAACCTTTCTGGAAGAAAAGAAGATGTGGAACAAAGATACTGGGAGAATGTATGTCCACAATATTATTTCCTGGCATAAGGACGAGCAGATTACTTCGGAGCAGGCATTAGAATTTGGAAAAGAGTTTGCAGAAAAATGGTTCAGTGGATTCCAGACCTTAGTGGCTGTGCATAAGGATAAAGAGCATATTCACTGTCATCTGGTTACAAATTCTGTGAGTTATGAAGATGGAAGAAAACTGCATAACACCAAAAAGGATCTGGAACGTATGAAACAGCTTACCAATCAGATGTGCCGAGAACGTGGACTGACAGTTGTCGAGAAAGGAAAGCACTTTGATGGAAGCCAGATTGAAAAAGGGGAAGTCATTGCATGGAGCAAAGATAAATATAATCTGTTCCGACAGCAGGTGAAAGACAGCTTTGTAGCGGATTGTGCAATGGCAGTGTTAAAAGCACTGGAAAATTGTATCAGTAAAGAAAAGTTTATAGAAAAAATGAAACAGTTTGGATGGAATGTAAACTGGACAGAGAAACGGAAACACATCACCTTTCAGAACCAGGATGGGAAGAAAGTGCGAGACAGCAATCTGTCAAAAACTTTCCATTTGGACATCAGCAAGGAGGGTTTAGAGAATGAATTTAATGGAAATAGGCAAAAATCCAGAGATACAGAAAACAGAGACAGCAGAGCAACCGAAGAACTCAGAAACTATTACAGAGAGCTTGACGCAACCATCGCAGATGCCAGAGGAATCACCGATCAAGCTCAAAGTGGAGAGGGATATTCTCGTACAGAGTTTCGAGAAAGCGAAAGAGTTCATGCGAACACAGAAAAAGCAGATACAGACACTGGAAGAAGAGAAACAGATGATCTTATCCGACAGGCAGAGATTGCGAGAAGAAGTTCGGAAATCAACCGTAGAAATTCAGCGTCTGACAACCGAACTGTCCGAAACGCAGAAACTGAATCAATCGCTTCAGCAGAGCAACGACGATCTGAGAAACAGAAATGGATTAATGAGCAGGAGCGAGCAAGAGCAGCTCGAAGAAGAAATAAGAGACGTTCGGGACCAGAACTCTAAATTACAGATACAGGTGAATAAATCATCTGTTGAAGCGGTAGATGAAGCACAGAAGAAACAGAAAGAAGCAGAGAAAAAGATGGAGCAGGTAGAATCCAAAGCCCGTGACGAAAAGAAACGTGCTGAGCTGGAAATCCGTAAAGCGAAAAAAGAAGTAAAGGACAGAATGGAAAGTATGAAGTCTATAGAATATTTCTGGGGAATGGGATATATTACGGTAATCCTGTTTGCAATCATACAAAATGGTGCTTTTCAGAATGATTTCATAGATTTTTTCAGTATTCCCTTTACGTGGTATGTTCGATTTTGTGAATGGCTGATATATCCGACCTATGATAATGGATTTAACCAGAAAATAGCATATACTGGTGGAGAAGCGTGGGTTATTCGGTTTCTGGCAATCGTAGCTGTGCTTTTTATATTGGTGATTGTGATGGTAATGATTGTGGAAACAATAAAACAATACAAAAAAATGTGGGACGAAATTTCACAGATGTTTTTGATTGGAAGCCTTTCAGGGATAGCAGTGCTTGGAGATGTAATCAGAGGGTATCTACCTGTGAATTTGGTTTTGTTATTTGTATTTATCAATGTAGGAATTATGTTGCTAATAATGTATCTTCGGAAAGGGTTTGATAACATATAGTCTGACATATTGATGCTTGGTTGAGATTTTAGAAAGTATAATCATGCTTGCAAAACCTGGCAAGCCTCAATATTGATACCGTGAATAAGGCACTCCTAAGTTTTGCAATGCAGCGACTCTATCATCGTTACATGGATGAGTGGAGTATAATGCTTTGAGAAAACCATCATTTGGAACATCGGAGAGATGCTGATCTAAGACAGTTGCTAACTCAAGACCGAACCCAATTCTGTAAGCAAATTCATCAGCCAGGTATTCGTTTTGTCTCATAGACCACATTAGAAAAAGCATACAGAATTTTACCCACAACCATGAGAGTACAGTTGATATTCCTGCAAATAAACCAGTTATTAATCCTATTATTCCGCTCCGAGAACCTATTGCAAACAACCCCATGATTGCGGAGAAAATCCAACAGGAAAGTTTGATTAACAGGAGACATCCGGAGATAAAAAGATTGCCACCGCCAATTAGTAATTGAATTACCGTGTGTCCGTATGAAAGATGCCCAATTTCATGTGCAAGAACACCAAGTATCATATCGTCGGATAGGGTTAGTAACCCATCGGTTATACACAATGTTCGTTTCCCAAGAGCAAATGCGTTGGGTGCAGAATCGTGTACGAGTAATACTTTCACCTTTTTAGGACAATATGGTGTAGTTTCATTTGCCTTATCTAAAACATATTGAACTAATGGAATTACCCGAAGTTTTATATCTACTCGTTTTATATCTCTCGCTCCAGCAAAGGCAGCTAAAAACATCTCACCTGTTGGAGATAAGCTAATTGCAACGGTGATAAAATAAATTAAAATAAGTTCAAATATATTACCGGATGAACCAAACACAGCAATGATTAGAAGAATGTTCAGAACAAAAAATATCACAGTTCCTAAGTTTGATATACGAATGATTCTGCCTAAACGATGCCATATATCCACATTGTCACCTCCTGTCAATGCCATGATAGTTATCTGCTATTCAAATTCATAGAAATCTTTGTTGCGTTCTTTAAATAGAGAAAAGACAGTTTCTAATACAAATTCATTTTCGACACCAATATAACTTTCCGTTTCGTCGTCTACGTCTTCCAGTTGCAGAATTACAACTTGTCCGTCGGAATCATCTAAAGGAAGCATTACAACATAATCCTTTTGACGATATGATATTAGATCAAGAAATTCAAACTTTATTTCATTTCCATCTTTGTCATTTAGGGTAATTATATTTTCTTCGTTCATTTAAGTGTCCTCCACTTAATATAAGTAATCATCGTTAATAGTGACTCCTAATAACTCAAAAAGATTATCTGTTTTGGAAAGGATACATTTTTTCATAGACTGCTTAATTTGCTCCATGGAAATGCTATCTGGCAACATTTCTCTTGGTACGCTATGACCAAAGTGCTGAATATATTGTTTTTCGATTTCATAATACTCATTGTCCAGCTCAGGCTCAGGAGTAGCAAGAAAATTATTCATAAAATCAGAAACACTTTTATTTCTATCCATTATTGATACCTACCTTTCTCTACTTAGAATTCTAACTTGATTGTCTGGGCGAATTGAATCAATCATTGAAGAAAAAATGCCAAACGCTGTGGGAAAGAAATTGGATAAAAGTTCTAATTTATCTTGTCCTCCCATAGATGCTTCAAAAAAATGTGCGAAGGCTTCTGCTTGCAGATTGCCAGCTCTTGTCCAGTAGTTTCTTGAATGACCATAACTTCCATGCAGTTGACCGTTCGTTGTAGCATCAATTAAGTCCGAAAAGGAGTGGGCAGAATTTTGCCTTATTCTATTTAAAAAGGCGGCTTGTCTTTCAGGCGAAAGATTATTATATAGATTTAGGATTCTTTGTCCATCGTCAATCAACGCCGCAGCAAATTCTGGAGTATTAGATAAATTATTTTGATAATTACACGCTGCATGATCTATCATGTGGGCAAGTTCATGGAAGTATGTTGTACCAGTTCCTCTTGGATTTGTCATGTCAGCGATGGCATTATAATATACGCCTCGTGAATGTCCGATATAATTAGCAGGAGAATAGTGTGCCGTTTGATTGGGAGGATATTCAGAGTCTCTTATCATAAGCTTTCCTGCATAATGATCAAATACCTCTTTAACACTTTTCTCGGCATTTTCATGGCGATTCGACAAAATTCCACTATAACCACCTGGCATACTGCCTTGCGTTAATACGCCAAGACAATACTCATAAGACGAATTACCAGTATTAGGTACTCGCAAACTTTGAACGAAAGAGTTATGTGCGGAATTGGTATCCAAAGAAACATTATCATATTCTTGTATGCTTTTTGCAAGTGAAGCGACATATTTTTCAGTTTGGAGCATAATTTGCAAGAGGTCATTTAATGCTTTGTTACAATCTCTTACAATATTACCAAGCTCATAATATTTCTTATCATTCCATTCATTTCCCAATTGTTGATACTTTAATTTAACAGAATTTTTTGTGGTTTCAATGGAAGAAATGGAATTCTGTAAGTCTTTCAAAATTGTCAATAACTGAGTTGAATCAGCATTTACCATGCTCAAATTATCACCTCTTTGCAAATAGTATTTCGTAAGATATGAAGCAGCAATGTGCCAGATAAAAATGGCACATCACAACTTCAAAAAAGTTAATTAAGAGAAGAAAGGAAATGTTCCAATTCCATTGCAGTTGGTGCGATGTATGGTTTCATCTGATATGTATCTTTTACACCATCTGTGAAATATACAGTGTTATCACGCAACCCTGTTACGGAAACATTTTCTACCAGATTATCGGCATCGTTGTCGTTTAGTGAGAAAATGATCCTTTCAGGGAACTTAGCCAGAGAGTTTTCTCCATAGTGCATACAATCTTTTACAGTTTGGTATTCAAGCGAGCTAATAACAAAGTGGATGCCAAATCCAGAACCATCCTCAATCAGTTTAAGTAACTTTTCATTAGAATTACTCAAATTATTTGAGCTGTTGCTACGGCTTGATATAAAGTTATTGAGCGAAGCAAACGGATCGCTGTTATCTACTGCTGGAGTGCTATCATTTTCTGTCTCAATATATTCGGATTCCTCGACTATCTCGCCTTTAAGCATAGACTTTATAATGTCCAGGAACTGAAGATTTTTGATAATTATAAAGATAATTCCGCTTTCGTTGCTTTTCTTTCTGGCACTGTAAATTTCATATATATCGTGAATAAACTGCACAATATCTGTACGAGAAGTAGCAAGGTAAAAATTAGAACAATGCGATTGTAGTACATTGTAAAAATCTCCAGACACGTCATCACCAACAAGAGAATCCCCATCAATACAATAAATGGATGTGCTTGTGTTGATTGCAGCAGATACTATATATTCATTTACAATATTGTTTGCCATTCGTTCATTTGAACCGCAGACCAGAAGATTATGTTTGCGTTTCCTATCAACTATGATTTCAAACGGATCAGTGACTTTAATGGTATTGCCCATGTGAATATGCACAGGTAAATTATTTGTCTGCTTGATGCCATGACTTGAAAAATAATCCAACAACTGTTCAGTGCGACTTCCTTCAAATATCTGTGTTGTACATGGCTCATTGGCAAAAGCTTCGCTGATTTGTTTGAGATATTTTGCTTTACTTTCATTATCGCAAAAAGCTACACGCAGACCGGTATTGCCGTATTGCTCGGTATAGTCTGGATTCATTACAGCAGTACCTTTCGGACCGACCATTTTATCTAATGCATCTCTTTCATAGCGGTCAGAGAATAAGTATCGAGCATCATCTTCGCCGCATTTTAAGCCGATACGCACACGCATTTGCTCAATAGTTCCTCTGTCCAGAGTGAGAGTGCTGATGATATTGGTAGACTGTGTAGCCATTAACAAATGAACACCATAAGCACGACCCTCAGTTACTATACGTTTAGCATGATTTGCACTCCTCATGGCAACTTTTCTATTAGTGGAATCATCGAATAAAATTTGGAACTCATCCATGATTACTAAAATACGAGGCATAGGATTTCCCGTTCCTCTAACATAGTCCTCAATTTTTGTATATCCACCAGCATTTTTGAATGCATTTGAGCGATTTTCCATTTCCTCAATTAAGTTTTGGAGAATACTTTCGCCAAACTCTTGCATAGCATCTAATGCTAATAATTGAATATGCGGTAATCGCTCTGATTCATAGATTTTAAATTCAGTGCCTCCTTTAAAGTCCATCATATATAGATGAAGTTGGTCAGGGCTATAATGGAGCATACTGCTCATGATTATGGTATGAAGCAGTGTTGATTTACCACCACCTGTACCACCACCAATTAATCCGTGGTGAGAAGTTCCCTCACCCAGTCTAAGGCTAATAACCGCATCTTCATCTCCAAGTCCTATCGGAATGTCCAGTACATGAGCGGAGTCACGAGAAAACAATTTTGTATCCAGAATGTCAGTAAAGGACAACCCTTTATTTTTTATTACCTCAGCAGATTTGAAGTATGTATCTGTAAAAATGTCTGAAGTCTTGGTGTCCATCATCTGAGGTAGTTTAATTGGTAGATTATATGGAAGAAGAATATACTGGTTGTCTTTATAATCTATGGATACACAGTATTTAGAAATTTGTTCCATACGATCTTCAATGCTTTCATATCTGGAAAAAGTGACACCAGGATTATGACAGATCAACGTATAAATTCCACATTTGCTACCATTCCGTAAAATGTTAATAAGGGTATCAATACATCTGCCATCCATTCCACCAGGAAAATCATAAATAACAAGTAAAGTAATAGGCTCGGCTCGGTTTGGAGTATTCAAATTGTACTCTAAAAGGTCTCTGTATTTAGTTCCAAGTTTATTTAAGATAAAGTCATCTATCTGAGCGTTAATGGCTTGGAGTTTTTCATAGATCATATCTTGGCTGGTATATATTTTTTCACCAAAAATTTCAGGAAGCTGTTTTCTAAAATCCAAAAATGGAAGAATACTATTTCCTCGTTGCTCGCTATCTATAATACAAAAATTAACCTTTGTTACAGGAAGGAATGACAGCATACTCCACATTACATGATGCGTAAATACTCTTATTGCAGACCTATTTGATTCTGGTGCATTTAGCAATACATTAAAAGAATTTCGTAAATCAAAGGACAAGGGTAATTCAATATGCTCCAAAGAAACAATATTATCACCACTTTTTTCCCCGAAAACTTTACGGATTCGGTCGTAACCGATACTATCGGAAAAAATATCCGAAGGATAAGATACTTCTCCAAGTGTTACATTTTGAGGGAATTTGCTATCAATTTTAGGAACATGGGCATATTCCTGTTGGTAGCTATCCATCATTTGCCTGATAAACTTAATGTGCTGTTCTAATTCATCCATATTTTCAGCATCGACAAGTTTTTTAATAAGAGGAGAGAATGCAATACCCCTATTTTTTATTCCTTCAAAAATGAGCATATATTTGCTAAAGAATTTTGCAAAATTGACTTTGTCTGGCATAGGTATATAGATAAGAGGAATACCTCTCATGATAAAATTCTCACCCTGCTGTTTTATTACGACAGAGAGAGATTCTATTGTCTTAAGGTTTTGGACAAATTCATCACGCTCATTAACTGCCGTTTGGGTGTAAAAAATAAGTGTATAAATTCCACACTTACTTCCATTTCTAAGTATATTGCGTAATCCAGCCAGCCCCTGTTCATCGAAACCCTTGGGAAAATCATACAGTACTAATAATTCAGAGTTAATGTCGTAAGAGGGGTTCTCTTTAGCATAGTCATAAATAGTATCGAAACGAGTTCCAAGTTTATCTTGGAGAATATCTTCAATCTTAGTGTTTAGCAGATTGATTTTTTCTAAGATATGCTCTCGTTCAATAATAATTTGTTCGCTAAACAACTCTGGAAGTTTTTTCTTTGCATCAAAATAAGGTGCTACGCTATTTCCACGATTTTCGGGATCGACTATGGAAAATGCAAGTTTTGCCACGGGACAAGCAGACAAGAAACTAAACATGGCAGCGTGCGAAAACGCTTGTAATGCAGAGTTATTGCTGTTATCAGAAACAACAAACCATGATGGTGCATTTTGAATAGTAAGTGTAATAGGCAGTCGGATACTACCTTCAACTAAAAGTGAAGCACATTTTTCTTTAATTAAAGATGAAACAATCGAAGATTGTACAAAAAAATCCACAGGATAGTCTACATAGCACATATAAAGAATGCCATCTTCGATTTGATGGTTTGTGTTGACTTTATCTCTTAGTTTAGAATGTTCGGTTATTTGCCCATGGAGAAAATCAACCAGAACATCAGGCAATATTTCGTCAAGAGATGCACAAATTTTATCGGCAATATTATCCAGATAGGTTCGATAATTTTTTTCTAAATTAGCTAATTCCCTGTTGTTGTTATCTAAAAGTGTTGCTCTATTGGCAAAATAGCTCTTTTTTTGTTGAGCCAACTCCTCTGTGGTGAGAGAGGGGAGAACATCTTCAATTTCTTGCTCAAATGATTTTAGTGTATTACGAAGAATTATTAACTCTTCATAGTCTTTCTTTCTTTTGCTGGAAAAAAAGTAGTTAAGCCCATTGATCAAAGCCGGAAGAATATCTTCAGAATACTTTTTAGATATAGTTGCATAATCCTCCTTGATTTTTTCTAAAATTGAAAAATAATCGTTTACATCCTGATACTGGTCACTGGTTTTTCCTGATAATTCAGCTTCTTTTTTCTCCTTTGTTTTGCGATAATATTTATCTATCTGAGAGAGCCGAGCATCAAGGGTGTCAATATCGGTCAACATTTGTTGAGCGTCTTGGATGGTTTTTTTAGACTTTCTGGAGATGGCATCACAATTGCTCTTATAGGTTTCTTCTAACTGCGAAAGCGAAGAATTATGCCTATTTAAGAGAGCTTGTTTGTTTTTTTCATAAGCCGAGCGACTATTATTGATAAGAGTCTCCGAATTGTCTGCAAAAGCATTTATTTCTGAAATCAAGGCAAATATCTCAGATTGTGTAATAGCGTTCATAATTTCAGTCCTTTCTCCTAAATAGGCTTCATTTTATTTATCTTCTAATTCATATTTGCACTGATCAGAACATTTGCTTCCGAAACCGACAACAAGAGATGTAGTTACCTGAAGTGGATAACTGAAAATTTCAACCATTTCTCCACCGATTTCTGGATTACTTGTGTTACATACCAAGGTGTATTGCTTCAAGTTGTCTAATAAGCGAGGAATATATTCTGGGTTAGTTGAGTTCAAAATGTCGATTATCAATTTAATTCCAATACTTGTAATAAAGTTAATATCAACTGAAATTCCTGGCTCAAACTTTATGCCTTCTGTATTTTCTTGATTTGAATAAATATGGTGATTTGCTTGAGCACGTGCGGAAATATTTCCACCATCTCCAAGAGCACACTCGTAGCAAGGCATATTTCTGCCTGGAATATGGTAGAAAATTTCTCCTGCATACGCTCTTTCCCAGAAACCAATGGAGATGAAAGAAGCTGTATAGTAAATGCTGATCCGATTGGTATAAACATCGGCAGCTCTGTTGTCTGCACAGCCCACAAATATGGTTTCATTAGCTACACAAAATGCATCAAGCATTGTTTTGGGTAAGTTCTGTACAATACCCTCAAATTTTTCAATATGGACTTTAGGGTTGATATTTTTCAATTTGCGAGAAAGAGCGTTAATTTTCAAATCACCAACATCTTCAATACCACATTGGTGGCGGCAGATATTGTGGTATTCCATTACATCAGGGTCTGCCAGGAGAAAATGTCCAACACCAGCACGTGCAAGTTCCATTGCAACCAGACTGCCAACAGAACCACAGCCTAAAATAACGACACGTTTAGTGTTCATAACGGATGTTTCCAAAATTCCCTTATTGCGAGAGAATATACTTTGATAAAGTCCATACGACTCAGCCTGAACTTCTTCACTGTCATAGTAGAAGATGATTTTATTATCGCTGATAACTCCACAGAAGCCATTACTTGGGGTACTTCCGAGTGGTAATAAGTCTCCTAAATAATCTCCTCTATCGGATAATTCCGGGGGGAAAATATTGTAGATTTTTGTATCTTCATAATATTTGCCATATAGTTTCCCAGGGACAGCATTTTTCATCTGTTCATCTGAGATAAATACGGTTTTTTTTATTTCATCGTTAAAAAAATTGTCCATTATTTACCGTCCTTATTTAAATTGATGTGTATGATCTTTTTGACTGCATCAGTTATTGATATGCCTCTGTCATATTGTGGTATTTTGCGAATGTTGTCTGCCTGAACTTTGGAAGCTTGTTCAAAAGCTCGTCTAAATGCATTGTTTTCATATAAATAGCACTCATTGTTATAGGAAAAAACAACTATGTCATTTTCTGATATATAACGAAAGTAAAGTTTTACAGATACATCAATCGCATCCTGAGATAAACAAATGAACTGGTCTACTTGAGAGATTGAGTATTCAATTCCTTGGTCATCAACTAAAAACGCAGAATCTTCAACAAGTTCATCGAGAATACGTTCAGTTGCAATATTTCGGTCTTTAACTTCTGTGAAAACTTCGTTTAGCTTAATACGTTTCATGTAAGGTAAAACAGTTTTCAAAAAACCGTTAAGGCTGACTGATGGATGAAAGTCTTTGTATTCATCACTAATAATTCCTGCCATAAGATTTGCAAATTTTTCAGGGGATTTATATCGCAACATTTCATCCGGAATTAAATGATTTCCAACATCATACTCAATCACTGAATATCTGCAAGGTTGATCTACATGATACATCGTTAATCTAAATTTAGGGTCAATATTTACAAGAGCAGATAGTGCTCCTTCTTTGCGCATCCGAGCATATTTAGAATTAGTACCATCGTCAGTTGAAGAAAATTGGTCAAATGAACCTGGATGTCGATGCCATAATCCTATTAGTGTTAGTTTTTTATCGTATAGGTTTGCAATTTTGTTAATCAAATGTTGCGTATATTGTTGGTCATACTCAAAGTATGCAACTTCAAAAATAGATTTCGGACCCGGATCAATAGCTTCAATTACATACCATATTCCATCTTCAAAAGAACCAAGAAATAATCCGCCAGTTTCTGTCTTTATTTTTTCTGTGGTTTCAGCCATTATTGCTGCAAAAGCTCTGTCTGAAAATACTACTTTCATGGACATACCTCCAATTTAAAACACAAGGGTGCCCAACTTCAAATTGCGAAGCTGGACACCCTTGAAATAATTAGTAATTTCCTTCTAATGCGACATCATCACTAATTTCGCCGTTCAGCCACATTTCACAGAGCATAATCCATTTGCAAGCCCAGCTGAGTGCAGATGCTGCGGAAGTAGAACGAGATTGTCCTGCTTTGAAATACTTAGGATCAGCTGTACATATAAAGTATTCTTCATTTCTGCCGAAATTGTTGCGATAAATATGCGGCAGACCTAATCCGAAGCCACGCTTTACACAGTTATCATAGGAACCGTAAGTTTGCTCAAGAAGAGGCATCATCTTCTGTGCGATGTCTTTAAGTCTTGGTTGAATAGGAAGAATTTGAATAGAACCACCATATTCTCCCTCAGATGCGTGCGGATGATCGTTTTTATAGATCAACATTAAATCCCAAACCATTCCACCTTCACCCATTGGCTGAACTTTACCACGCCAATATAATCTGCCAGAACCATCCTGGAGCTGGTTAATTCTGAAGGATGGGAAAAATTTTTGCATAGCAGCTACTTCTGCTTGATATAATTGAGGGTCACTTTGATACCAGTAAAATGCCATATTCAGTCCTCCCTTGCTAATTTACCATCAGGAACCTGAATACCAGACAAACCATTGTCCTGCATTTCTTCCTTGGTACCTACTTCGCCAGTAGGAGAAACTACTACGGGTTCACCTTGTCTGAGTGCTTCGGCTAAAGCTCTGCGACGAGCAGCGATAGCATCATTATTAGCATTGTTGTTGTCCATAACAAAATCCTCCTGTCGTTATTTTCCTTAATACTTCTGCCAAAAGTTTTCGTTTATCTTTGGCTTCTTCTTTTTCCATTTTTATTAGAATTATAATTTACGCAGCGGCAGCACCAGGGAAGTCTCTGATGATCTCACCATTTTCAGCAATACGTGTCGTTGCCTGACGAAGAGCAGCATCAGCAGCAGCTTCACCATTATCTCTAACAGCCTGAGCATAGGAGTTGTTATAAAGTTCGCTACCCTCGTTCATCAGATCTTCAAGATCAACACCTTTATTCTGATTACGAACCAAAGTGTACGCCATATAATCCCTCATCTGTTGCAAGGCTGCTGAGTCAGATTCAATAAAACCTTGTGTTTTCTTAAGGTAAAGTATGTATTGAATAGTATTGGTGACAGTGATCCAAATGCATTTGAATATAATGACTATTATCTGGAAAATGATAGAGATAACTGTCAATACACCAAAATTGCCTGAGAAAGCAATCTTAATGGCTTCCCAAGTAAGAGAACCAAACGCCTTTAATGCACTAAGGAATACACCGCCGATGCAAGCACAAAGTAGACCAGCCAGGAAACCTCCGCCAATATCACCAGAAGAGATACCGACATCCATTCCGTAGATAAATCCGATTACCATACCGATGAGTTGTAAAATAAACTGTCCTTTAATTTTGTTTTTATTTTTGGTCAATTCAGCAACGTTTTCAGCAACGAGCTGTTCACAGCAATCGAAACACAAGCACTTGTTGGCGTATTCGCCACTTGTAACAGTGTATGCTTCAGCACAGTCCTTACATATATATTTACCGCATCTTGCACAACGAGCAACCGCAGGCTCAGAAGGATGGTGATAGCATACCGGTCCATCGTGTTGCGGCGTCTTAGGTGGAGTGAAAACGGGAGCGACATCCTCCGGTGGGGTGAATGTCGGAATTCCTTGGTTTTTGCTTTTGTTGTCCATGATAGTCCTCCTTAATATTAAGTTTACCTACCAATTCTTTGCGAATTGTAGTTATCGAGTGTTTGTGCAAGCTTCTCCAGCTTAGGGAGTGCTGCATTTAATGTTTCTACGGGAGATACTGTAAGTCTCGCTATTTTTTGCATGAGCATATTGAACTCTGCGGCTTTAGCATCGTCCCAGGAACCTGTTGCCCGAATACCACTTTTGATTCCCTGATTGATTCGCTCAATATCTTTAATTGTTTGAGCAATTTGTTTTTTCATTTCACGGATTGTTTCCGCAGATGCTTTTACTGCCATACTTGACCTCCTTTATAGATTGACTTCTTCATAAGCAGAAACTACACTCAGAAGTTTTTCGAGACTGGCTTGGCAACCTTCAAGTTCACTGATAGGCTTTTCAAGTGCAGAACAACACTCTTCAATAATGCCGCCAAGTCTTGCATACTGCTGATCTTTCCAACCGGAACCAGCACTCTGGTAATCTCTTTTCAATGTACGAGATGCGTCAGCTAATTCATGAATACAAGTTTTGCATACACCAATACCAGATTGTAGAGCAGTACGTTCGACAGATACACCACTTGCCATACTTAATTCCTCCTTGTTGCTATATTTTTAAGAGATTGCTCTCCAAAATTCCTTTATAAAATAGTTGATAAGTATTCTTCTATATGAGAGATACAGTTATTAACAGCTTGAATATTTTGCCCAGCACTATCAGAAGAAGAACTCTCAAATTTTCTCGTTGCATTTATATAATCATCAAGGTTTGATTTAGCCATTTCTAATAACGATTTAAGGCGATCAAATTTTTGTTGATATTGAGCCTTCCTTTTTTTTGCAATTGACAAATTCTCTTCGCAGCGTGCTTTTTTACTTTTCAATTCACTTATTTTCTGTTGCAATGTTTCTTTTTGCTTTTTTGAATTTTGTATCTGATATTGCAACTCAGATTGTTCACGGTACAAAGAATTTAACTGTTGTGTAACCATGTTAATTTGTGCTTGAATTTGCTGCCTTGTTCCATCATCTTCGGCATCGGCTAACTGTGCTTGTAAAGCTGAAAGTTGTTGCTGAAGGCTATTGATGTTATTTCCTATATCTTGGAGCTGCTTTTCCATACGAGGTATGGAACTTTCTAATTGCTGTATTTGATTTAAAGAAGCACTAATCTGACTTTCTAAATCTGAAATGATATTATTCAAATTAGTAATTTCAGAATCAAGTTCATTGATTTTTGCTTGTGTTTCACTTACTTTTTGATGACATAGTCCTAAGCAATTTTGAGCCTGCGCCGTTGCACGAGAAGAAATTCCAGTAATGTCACTCTGAAAGATGGTTAATGCTGATTTTACTTTTTGTAGTGCTTCAACTGATACATCTGCCAATTTGTTCCCGCCTTTCATAAAAAACTAATATTGTTCGTTTGCTGCTTTGAAAAATTTATCAATAATTTCACAGCTCTTATCACCAGATACCAATACATTTTTTGAAAGATTGGCTATTTGCGTCATTTCTGAGGATAAGCCAGAATATTTTGGATCTTTCCATAAGGAAGAAGCTGCTTTGATTCCAGTTCCTAATTTTTGAATAGCAGATTGGAATCCTTCTAATTCTCGTTTGATCTGTTGCGAATATTCGTTCATTTTTATTCCTCGTTAAATACCCTACCAGCTAACCAACATTCATCAAACTCATTGGGAAACAATTCGAGTTGACGAATCATATAATGTGTGCATGGAATGTAATCGAAATAAAAGAGTAAAGCTAAAAACAAACTCCATGGGATTGGACGTGTTCGATTTTCATAAGCACTATATGTTTGGCGAGAAATTCCAACAGCGGAAGCGATTTCTTCTTGAGAAGCACCAACCTTCCCCCTAAGAGCTGGAAGTTCAATTGCTAATCGTGTTGCTAAATTTTCTTTTTCTTCTTTGCTAAAACTCCAAAACTGCTTATATGCATCCCGTCCTAAATATTGGATCAATAAACTACCTCCTGGATATACTTCTTCGTAGAGTATCTTACTCTACGGAAAAACACCGCCCAAGCCACGAAAATAGTGGTTATTTGGGCGGTGCTGACGATTTAATTGACGGTGAATAATGTTGATAACTTTTCCATATTGTTTTTTTTCATTTCAAGTGTAGGATGAACATAGCGATTCATTGTAATATTGACAGTTGCATGACCGAGTATTTCACTTAAACTTTTAACGTCAAATCCTAATTCAACGCACCTGGTTGCAAATGTATGACGGAGTGCATGAAAATTTGCCGATTCTATCTCATTTTTTTTCAAAGCGGTCTTGAATCTATTCTGCATAGTTCTCGGTTCAATAAAATGTGTTTCACTATTTGTCAATAAAAACCCCTTTCTTGAAGTCTGATAATCGTTAAGTATTTTGAGTATCGGATCTGGAATAGGAATTGTTCGGATAGAGCAGGAACTCTTCGGAGTAGTTAATACAATTCTGGTTTTCTTTTCCGAACAGGATTTATCCTGGATTCTTTGCAAAGTTTGGTGAACATACAGGGTCTGTTCGGAAAATGAAATATCTTCCCAGTGTAAGGCACATATCTCACCTACACGCAACCCTGTAAATAAGCAAACTAAAATACCAATATTATAAGGATTCTTTTCAGAATTTAAATATGAACACAGACGTTCCTGCTCTGTGCTGCTTAATATCCTCATTGATGTGGAAACTTGCTTAATCTGCACAGACGTTCCATCACATGGAACGAAAATTCCTTTTCGTACTGCAAACTTTAGAATATTGCGAATAACAGATAGAGTGTCCATTACAGTTTTAGAAGATAGTCCGGATTTGTTCTTTCCACCATAGAGCAAAAGGTTATTACACTGACATTCGATAAAATCATGTGTGATATGGGATAGAGGTATTTCCCCATATATGGGTAGGATATAGGATTGAAGTAAATTGTGGTACTTATTTATAGTTGATTCTTTTACTTGTGGAATAGTGTTATTAAGCCATTCAGAAGCAATTACGGAGAAATAAGTAATGTTTGTAGTTGGTGGTATGCTTTGCTGTGAGTGTGAAGCAAATGCTTTGCGAAGTTTTTCCTTGGCATCACGGTAAGTTTTTGCATATACATATCCATATTGAGTTTTTCCCGATGGGGATTTAGATTTAACATATCGTCCTTCCCATCTGCCGTCTTTTCTTTTGTAAATATTTTCACCTTTTCTTGACATAGAATATACCCCTCCTTCTGGTATGACTATAATTCTGACGGCAAATGGCGAATAACAGTTGCAAAAATGTAGATTTTTGGGGAGAAGAGTCGTTTTTTCGCCTAATACGTTGACAAATGGTATAACAAGTTGTAAGATTATTTTACAAAGCAAAGAAAATATGACTAAAATGAAGTTCGTAGAGTAAGATACTCTACGAATTTTTTATTTACAAAACCTTCAGAGGGGTCTAAAAAACCCGTTTGAAGGTTTTTCTTTGTATTATTCAATGCAATTTGCCTATAAAATTATAACAGATTGCACTTATAAATGCAATCTGCATTTATTGTTGGTTGTTGCAAAAATGAGCATACTCTATAATAAAAACAGAATAAAAGCATGGAGGTGATTGAACTGCAACCGGAAATTGATTATGTAAAAATCGGTCAACGAATTAAGTCTGCACGGTTAGAGCATGGATATAGTCAAGCAGATTTAGGGGCGTTGGTTGGTTGCTCAAACAATCATATGAGCCATGTTGAGGTAGGGCAAACAAAAGTTTCTTTGCCGATGCTTTTGAAGCTGGCGTATGTTTTGGACAAGAATTTTGATTATTTTCTATTGGATACGCCGTATGCAAAATGTGAAAGCATAATAAATTCAGAAATTTCCAATAAATTAAATCAATGTAGTGCAACTACGCTGATAACAGTAAGCAGAATATTGGATGCACTAATAGAGCAGCAAGATATGTTGCTGGCAGGGGAACAGAAAGATTAACATAGCACACGAAAATATAAAAAGAAGCCCACATAGCCGATAAAAAAATCGGTTGTGTGGGCTTTTGACATTTATGAATAAATTTTGAAAACTTTGAAGTATTATCAAAGCCTGACTAATAGAGTAGTTGTGGAAGTGAATAGTGTGTAAATATAAAATGTTGATTTTGCAATACTTGTTGAATTAAGAAAAAGTGAAAATGTGATTAATTCAAATTTTGTTAAGTTCTGCTTTAGATAATTTCCATAGCTTCTTGGGTTCATATTTTCCACATCCATCACAAGTCTGCGGCCAGTTGATTTTCCATTCAAAATATTCATCTCTGGTAATCTCACCGGATTTCAGTTCATCCATCCTAACTACCCATTCTTTCAGAAAATCATTCAGAACCCCATAATCAAACCACATACAGACAGGAGCATGAGCCGGCCAGCTATCATTGTCGTGATAGTAAACGGAAGTGTCTGCTACTTCATTGCATTTTTCACCAGGAAATTTCCGAGGAAGAAACAGATGCAGGGCAGATGGATTAAATTCATCCAGCCAGAAAAGCAGTTCCATCATTTCGGAAGCGT
>OGIU01000156.1_pt1 | contig 47787 bp, 45 predicted proteins | sample 1571791 | NCBI WGS metagenome assembly OGIU01 (sample SAMEA2582104, study PRJEB24529) | metagenome | biome: Human gut stool | place: China | collected 2011
TATCTTGAGACAAGCGGAAGCTCGATCATGGCATATGCACTGTTAAAAGGTGTGCGCCTTGGATTCCTTCCGGAAAGCTATCGTACCTATGGCGAGAAGGCATTTCACGGTATTTGTGAGAAGTACTTATCGGAAGATGAGAATGGTGAACTTCATTTAGACGGAATCTGTCTGGTTGCAGGACTAGGCGGTGCAAACAGACGTTCCGGAACTTTTGATTATTATATGTCCGAACCGGTCGTTAAGGATGACGCAAAGGGCGTTGGTCCGTTTTTACTTGCTTATACAGAGATGAAACGATTGGAAATGTAAAATAAATCAGAACATTTGCCGGCAAAGGAAAAAGGAGCAGATATGAGCAGTAGTAAACAAACAAAATTTAGTGGAACAAAGGCAGCAGGCATAAGTATTCTTGCACTTTGTCTTCTGGCATTTTCGCAGCTTTTGGCACTTCTGATCGGAAATATGCTGGTGGCAGGTGGAATGTCAGCGGTGACAGGAAATATTTTCACTGGAATTTTATATGTGGGTCTGGTACTTGGAGGAGTCTTTCTGATCTGTAAAAAAATGTTAAAAATACCAATGGCAGATTTTAAGATCGGGAAACCGGATCTGTATCCGTTTTGGATCATCGCCGCTTTTGCAATGCCACTGTTGGTGATTCTGATATACCAGTTATTTGCAGGAACGTGGCAGCAATCAACCTTAGAAGCAGAAACATTAAAACAGCTTGTTGCCGGAAGTGTTGCATATTTAGGATTGGCAACCGGAATCGTGGAAGAAACGGTATTCCGCGGAATTATTATGAGTTCGGTGGAATATGCATGGAACCGGAAAATTGCAGTGATCGCTCCATCTGTCCTGTTTGGCTGTCTGCATATTGAAGAAGGAATGAGTATTCCCGGAATGATCCAGGTAGTGATAGCAGGAAGTCTCGTTGGAATCCTGTTTTCTCTGGTGACCTGCTATACCGGAACGATCTGGTATTCTGCACTCATGCATGGAATCTGGAATTGTCTGATGATCGGAGGACTGATTCATATCGGATCTGCGGCAGATAGTGCGGTCTGGTATAATTATGTTCTTGATACCGATTCTTTTTTGTTGACAGGTGGAGATTTCGGTGTGGAATCTTCTGTTATTTCCATAGCAGCGTACCTGATTTTTGCAGTGATCGCATTTTTGTTACTGCAGAAAAGGAAAGAAGCATAAATTACTCAATCATTGTAAGCGAAAAAAACGCAGTCGTGAATCGTATAAAAATTCACGGCTGCGTTTTTTTCATGATAATGGTTTGGTTCGCGAAGCGTGTATTCTATTGCTTACGATGATAGTGTTTTGCACGCAGGTCATGGCGTATTGGATTATTGATTTATTCCACCAGTGTCAGACCGGAGATATCCGGGTGTACCGTCAGTGAGAAGTTGGTGTAATATACCACAAAACCCGGAGCACTTCCGTTTGGCTTTTTCACATTTTTCTTCTGGAGATAATCGATCTCGATCTTGTCACTGTCTCTGCCGCTGGAATAATAACCGGCAAGTTTTCCTGCCTCCTCAAACATACGGTCCGGCAGATCTGTCTCGTTATTTGTTTTCACAACGACGTGGGAGCCCGGCATTCCTTTGGCATGGAACCACCAGTCGTTTCCGGTTGCAAATTTAAATGTCAGTTCTTCATTCTGATAATTATTTTTTCCGACATACATATGATAGCCGTCTGAGGAAATATAATGGAACGGTTTACTTTTGATCTTTGCTTTTTTGTCAGTGCGTTTCCGCTTAATGTAGCCATATTCCACCAGTTCTTCCTTGATCTGTACCAGATCGTCCTCGGTCAGGGCGATATCAAGAGATGTGGCAATGCTCTCTAAGTGGTCGATCTCAGATTTCGTTTCTTCAATCAGGTCGGTCAGTGCCTCGTAAGTACGTTTTAATTTTCCGTATTTATCGAAATATTTCTGTGCATTTGCTTTGGCGTCTAAGGTCGGGTCAAGAGGAATCTTTACGTTTTCGTTCGTATAGTAATTAAGCGCTTCCAGTTGTTTTGCACCTTCCTCTAAATCGTAACCGTAGGTGTGGATTAGTTCACCGTATACTTTGTATTTATCCCTTTTTTCTGTATCTTTTAACTGTTTCTGCTGGAGCTGGTATTTTTTACGGTTACGCTCTAACGCAGTGGACACAATTTTTCTTAAGTCGACAGATTTCTGGCGGATGCGCGTGTAAATATTTTTGGAAGCATAGTATTCCTCCAGAACTTTGGAAATCGAATCGTATTCCGTCATGGTATAAGCATTCGTGTCAGCATGATCCGTGTTCTGCATAATTTTTTGATCCAGAGCAGTGTGCACATATTCGGACAGACGAAAACAGGAAAAATCGATCGGTTCCCTGCCGCGTGTGATGATATTTGGGCAGTAATTGTGATTTTTTACATCTTCCATCATCCATGAAAAGTTATGGAACAGGTGTTTCTTGCCGTCTGCATCGAGCGAATCTACCGGCATATCTCCGTCGATCGAAGCACGGTAACAGATCTCGTTTGCAATCACAGGGCTGATCCCGGTAAAAGAGCCATAAATTGCCTTTGTGATGGAAACAGGTTTTTTCATGACAGATTCCATGAAAACTTCTTCTGTAACTTCAAGCGGATTTAATTTGTCCTCCTGCGTGGCTGGAATGCAGTAAGCCCGTCCCGGAAGGACCTCACGCACGGAACTCATCATGGAGGATACATGCTTGATGCTGTCAATGATCGTGCCGTCGGAGCTGCAGAAAATAATGTTACTGTGTTTTCCCATCAGTTCCACGATCAGTGTTTTCTGGCACAGATCACCCATTTCATCGAGGTGCTCGATATCAAAACGAATGATACGTTCCATGTGAGGCTGGTAAATTTTTATGATCCGCCCGTTTGCAATGTGCTTGCGTAACAGCATACAAAAATTTGGTGCTGTCAGCGGACTTGGTTTGTTTGTTTCTGTCAGATACAGAAAAGGCAGCGAAGCACTCGCTGACATGGCAAGACGGAACTGCCCGTTACTTCCTTTTAAGGTAAAAAGAAGCTCGTCGTTTTCCGGTTGGGCAATTTTGCTGATCTTTGCATTTAAAATTGTTTGATTCAGTTCATATACAAGATTGGATATTACTAATCCATCAAAAGCCATTTTTAGATCTCCTTTCGGAATGTGTTTCCACGGATTTCCCGCAGAATGATATTATAACGGATTTTTAGCATAAAAACAACGCTGTTGGAATGTTTATTTGTTGACACATTATGATGAAACATATATAAGTATTGCATAAATTCATTTAAATACAATAACTTGTCAAAAAAGTCAGAAAACAGATGAAATAATCAAAAATAAAGATGATTTTGATAATTTACATGTCTGGATAGTAATTATTTTCATTGGCAGATATTGTATTGGAAGATGAGGTGTAGTGCGTGAAATTGGGAGAATGAGAAATGGAGGATTTGCGTATGGTAAAACAGAAAAAAAGTATTGTGTTAATGGCAAGAGTGCTGGTGTTAGCATTGCTGATCGGTGTATTTGCATCTGTTCCGTCAGAGCAGACATTTGCAGCCGCAAATAAGGCTCTTCGTTCAAAAGTTGTATTCAATGGAGATAAAGAATCTGATGCAGCGTGGATGAATAACAATTATGTTATGCAGGCAGGTTACAAAAAAGCTTCAAAAATAAAGAAAAATATGAAAATGTCTGCAAAAGTGTATGTTCCGGCAGCAGCCTTAAAAATGAATGGAGATACCGTACATGTGGATGCGTGGATAGGTCTGGAAAATAGTAAAAACGGTAATTATGTTGGGGATATCCGTACAAAATATACGGTAATGCTGATCAAAGATGGCAAAAAAATGCGTGTCGCACTGTGGGATCCGGCGAAGGAAAAAGAGTGTAAACCTGGGAAAACAGCCAGCTATAAAAAATCCGGAAAATATTATGTGATCACGATCAATGATATGCCGCTGGAAAATGTTGTTTATAAGGATGAACAGACATCGAAAATTAACACAAAAACGAAATATAACCTGGGGCAGGGGATCGGTGTCATAGGCACCTGCTCAAGGACCAGCGGATATGTATATGTGGATGATTTAAAGATTTCAAGAGTGACTACGCAGAAGATTACATTTAATAAAAAAGACTATAAATGGTACAGTGGATGGCATTTGGATAAAAATTATTCTTTAAGGGTTATAACTATTAAATAATAACCTGTCTGTAAAGAAATAAAAGTATGGCAAAAATGGGAGCTCGAATCGAACTTCCATTTTATATTAAAAATAAATTACAAATATAAAAATAAAATTAAATAAATGAAAAGGTCTTTTTTTATAAAAAAAATTTGCTATACTAAATTCGTATATGAAAGATTAAGACATCAATACAATCTTGGTATTCTATATGTCGGTTTTATAGGTAAAGACGGCATATCTGAAACAATCTTTTTTATTCATTACAGATACTTTTAAGAATATTCCATGGTAATGAAAGTGAAAACTGTGCTTTTATCTGCACTATACAAGAACTGTACCTTGACAAATAAATAGGAAGATATTCGATCAGAGAAAGTTGCTTTTCCATTACATGACGTTTATAATAAAGAAAAGGAAAACAGATATAGTATACTGATCAAGGCAGCCGAAAGGACGGCTTTACCACTTAGATCTGCTCCGAGATTCGGAGAAAGGGGTGGTAGCATGGTTACATATAGTGACTTGTTCACATTTGTTATTATGATATGTGCCATCATAACGCTTGTCAGAAGTGTCAGAAATGATACCCATGATAAGACAAAAAAATAACCGTCCAGCTCCCTGACAAGATCTGACGGTTATTTCATGTAACTAAAGATTTATATATGCCGGAGCAGATAGGTATTTGCTTATCACCCGGCTGTCTTGATAGGTATATTATAAAAGTTTCCAATTCGTTTGTCAACGTCGTAAGTAAAAGAATCAAAAATAAAAGATAAAGGAGAATCGAAGTTATGAGAGAAAGAGGAAGAAAGAACAGAACCAGTGCCGCAATGCTGGCAGGATGGAAAAAAGCAGTCGTATTGATGCTTGCACTTATCGTGTGTATCAGCAGCGTTGTAGTACCGCAGCCGGAAGAGGTATCGGCAAAACAGGCAGCATATCTGGATTACTATGGCAAAGATAAGCCCAAAAATCAAATCGTGTTTGCAACATCGGATGATGCCAAATGGCATAAAGCAAATGAAGGCTGCTGTAATGTTTCCAAAAACAATGGAACATACAATCATTATCACTGCATAAAAAAGAAAACTGTTTATGCAGGAGAGAAGTTCACGATTGTTCCGGTTGCCATGTTTAAAAATGGAGTGGTAGTAGGATCAAAAAACAGTAAAGACGGTATCAAATCCGGTGAACTGAAATACAAATCCTCGAACACCAGCATTGCAACAGTAAATGCAAAGGGTGTTGTGACAGTAAAGAAAAAAGGAAAATGTAAGATCACTGTGACATCCATCTATGATTCCCAGGTAAAAGGAACATTGAGTCTGACTGTAAGCAAGGGAAAGCAGAAAGCAAAGATCACTTTAAAAGAGAAAAAAGCATCCATCGTTGTCGGAAAGACAACCACTATCAAAGTAAAATCCTTTAAAGGGATCAGCAATAAGAACATTGCCTTTTCTTCCAGTGACAAAAAAGTTGCAACGGTATCATCCAAAGGAAAAGTAACCGGCAAGAAAGCAGGAAAGGCAACGATCACTGTAACTTCCCTAATCAACAAGAAAGTAAAAGCTGTGTTTAAGGTAACCGTAAAAACGGCAGATATGGCAGATACAGATTATTCGGAGAAAGGAAAAGGTAAGATCGTACTTGCGGAAAACAGTGTAACTTTATATCCAGAAAAATCTTTCCATAAGATTTATGATCATTGTGGAGATGCAGAGACTCTTGAATATTATGAGAATGTGGCAAACATAAGACAGCATTTTATTGGAGAGCAGATCTTAGCACAGAAAGAAAAGTACGGGCAGGCGCAGATCCGGGTAAAGAGCATTACCGGAGTAAAGAGCAGTGCTGTTTCCTATAAGTCCAGCAATACAAGCGTGGCATCCGTTTCTTCCACCGGTTTTGTGACACCGAAAAAGGTGGGAACTGCAACGATTACAGTTACGTCAAAAGCCAATAAGAAAGTCCAGGCGAAATACAAGGTAACGGTTAAGAAAAACGACATGGTGCTGGCAGTTGGATTCGATATGTATAATAATATCAAGTACTATGTGAAGAAAAATGATGATGGCACGATCGAATATAGACGGATGCCTGTTGCGGAGGAATTTTTCTCAGCAGATAAAAAAGTGGCAGAGTCATGCGATTACTCATACAACATTGCAAGTAATAATAAAATTATTATGACCAGCAGCAATGAAAATGTTTTAAGAGTAGTAGAAGAAGATTATCTCGATGTAATGGGAAAAGGATCAACTACTATTACTTTAAAAACCGCTGATGGGCGCTGGAGCTATTCGTGGAAAGTAACAGTTAGTGATAAACAAACTTCTTTTAGTAAGTATGTTACAGGTTTTACAACAGGCAAAGGTATGGATCAGGCTGATGAAAAAGATGGTTGGGTAACAAAACTTTAAACAGCAAGGAAAATTTAATAAAGTAGATGGCAGTCAATTATAGGCTGCCATTGGAAAGTGAACTGCTTGGCATCTGATTACCTTGCAGTTCATTTTTTATTATTACGGTATTTTCGAAATGAAAATATAAATTACACATGACAAAAAAGTCGAAAGGAGATTTATGAGAAACAGGATAACACAATTAAGCAGATTTTTACTGCTCTGTGCAGTAATGTTTCTGGTCACCATGATTCCGCAGAGTGTGAAAGCGATCACGGTAGAAGAAGCAGGAGAAGTCTATATGACGGATTCACAGGCGGGGGCAGGACAACCGCTGTATGGACGGTTGAATATCAACTATACCGGAAATACGAACTATGATACATGGTCTAACGATATTGTTACAAACTATAACACCTATGACAGTAAAGCAGACCAGTATAAAGCTGCAGAAACGGTATTGAAAAAAGCAGACAACTCCGTGATTGGAAAGAAGATCAAAAACAACAGATCTGCAAAGCTGACAAAATCGTCAGGTGGGGATGGAACAGTACGGGCTGCATATTTGGTATGGCAGGCAAGAACAAGTGTAGACAGATCGACGACAGATGCAGCTGCTTTGGCAAAATCAGAAATCGCCTTTGTACTGCCGGATGGATCGGCAAAACTGATAAAGGCACAGTATGCAACTTATGATAACCGGTCGATCGATTATATAGATCAAAAAAAGGAAAATGGAGTGAGGCAACAGTACACCTTCGTAAACATGTATGCGGATGTGACGGATATCATTAATAAAAGCAGCAAGATCTATGGAACGTATTCCGTATTCAACATTCCGTATTATGAACATATCGGCGGTGGTGAGGGCGCCGGAGGATGGCAGCTGATCGTTGTGGAAAACTGTGATATAACGGTTCCGATGAGAGCAGTACGTCTTAGAATGTCTGCGGATTTTAATATTGATGATGTTTCAAAACATGATGGAGAATGGGTGGAGAAAGACATCAAGACCGGAATGCTTACGAGTATAAAGTCAAAGGCATATAAGGCAAATGATAAAGAGCCGTTAACTGGACAATATCTGACGATTTTTGTGTATAGTGGGAACACGGCAGTTAATCTGACCAAACTGAATCTGTATGCACAGGAAGAAACTGAAAAGTTTAATAAAAACAAACGGATTTTCGGACTGTCAAAGGAAGTGAGTCCATATTTATCGATCAATGGAGAGTCACTGTACGATAAAGTAACGACGACAAGGGGAGATTTGATTGATTTTACAATTCCCAAAGAGAGTACACAGCCTGCCTATGCAAATGATAAATACACGCTGCAGACCAATACTGGGGATTATACGAAATGGGTTACCATGTTTGTAACGGGTATTGCGATAGATATCTCGGATAATTTTGCAGAAGGAGCTCAGGTTACGACAGTAAAGAGCCCGACAACAGCTACCGTTTCACAGAAGATTACCAATAAGACGCTGCAGTCTAAGACGGGATATTACAATGGAAAACTGGTTGTTACATTAGACGAAGCATTAACTCCGACGAATACAAAACCAAAGCTCACGGTTTATAATAAGGAGGCTGATAAAACAACTACAATTACAGGTGTTTGGAATGCAAAAGAGCATACCGTAACGTTTTCCGTTGATAAACAGGGCGACAGGGGGACAAATTATACAAATAGTAAATTTGTAAATCCAAGCAAAGGAAGTTACATCAGTTACAGCATCGACTGTACATATAAAAAAAATTCCGGAAAAAAGGAATTTAAGAATGGATCTAAACTGTCCGGAGACCTAAGATCGCAAAATGTTGCAACCCGTACTACCATTGATGACATATTATCGGAAGAATCGACAGGAATTCCAATTTATGTACTCACTGTCAAAATCGACAAAACTGCTACAAACAAAGCGGTAACGGATGTATATATAAGAGCAAGCGGTAAGGCTGCTAAGGCAGTTGAAAATATAAAAGCGGCTGCACCAGATGCAGGAGGTACAGTAAACAGTAGCAGCACGGTATCCGGTGATTATTATATAGCATCGTATGAGGTGTCGTGCGGTGCAACAATTATTACAACACCAACCTTCAACACCGGTTACCAGTTCAGCAAATGGACGGACCTCAATGAAAAGACCAACGAATCCAAAGACCGCAAGGTAACATCGGACATGGTAAATGATAAGACCTATGCCTATGAGAGAAGCATGCCGGCTTATAACATGACCTTAACTCTTACCGGAGTGTTGGATGAAGCTGTTTATACCGTTCATCACTGGAAACAGAAAACAACCGGCATTGCTTCCACACATGATGATAAAAATTACGAACTTGCCGAAACAGAGACGAAAAAAGCACAGATCGGAAGTAGAATAACTCCTGCAGTAAAGACATACACCGGTTTTGACAGCCCGAAAACACAGACGAAAGAGGTAACTGCAGATGGAAAGATGGTCATTGATTATTATTATGAAAGACATCTATATAATGTAACATTAAATGCCGGAACCGGCATTGAAAAGACGACCGGAGGCGGATCGTACCGCTATGGACAGAGCGTCACCATCGATGCGGCAGTAAAAGAAGGCTATCACTGGTTAAACTGGAAAGGAAATTATAAAGGCGGATCCGGTGGGGAGCAGACCGTGGATGCTAAGAAGTTTGTATTTACAATGCCGGCCGGAAATGTCACGATGACAGCCAATGCAGAGGCAAATAAATATACGATCCATTTTGATCCGAACGGTGGAGCCGGACATATCGATGATATTGAAGCAACGTATGATGAAGATGTAACGCTGCCGGATGTATGGAATGCAGACGGAACAGCAGCCTATGTGAAATATACACTGGATGGACAAAACGTGACAGAGGATGTGATTGCCGGAGTGATTCCAAAAGCAATGATGGCAGGATATGAAGAAGAAACGGAAGAAATCGAAGATACTGAAGATCCGGATAATGCGGAAGACCCAGAGGGTGCCGGTAATTCAGAGAATGAGGATTCCGAAAACAATGGAGATGATTCGGATGCAGGTAATTCAGATGCAGACGCACAGGATTCCATGGATGCTATGGATGAATCAGGCAATGCGGAAACTGCAGACAACTCTGATGAAGCAGACGATGCAGAAATGGCAAACAGTTCCGATGAATCAGATGATACAGACAATCCTGATGTAACAGACGATGCAGATCAGAATGAAAAAGTTGCCGTGACAAAAGAGAATAAAGATGATGCCGAAGATATCGATGCTTTCAATGACTTAGAGGAAGAAGATATCGAGGAAAATAAGAAAGCCGAGGAGCCAAAGAAAAAAGTCTACGCATCCGTATTTATGGGATGGTCCTTAGAAGATGGCAAAGACACCTTTATCCCACAGTGGAAAGCCGGAGATGCCGTTCGGAACCTTGTGGCAGAAGATGGTGGAGAGATCACACTTTATGCTGTCTGGGACGACTGCCCGTGGATTCAGGCACAGGATCTCTATTATACCTTAGAGCAGGCACAGAGTGGTTTTATCACGGAAGAAGAAATCTTAAGCCATGCAACGGCAACCGACCGGGAAGATGGAAGTCCGATTTTACCGGGAACCAATCCGGCACCGAGTGATCCGGAAGTTTTCACATCCTTCACGATCCCGGACTACCAGGCAGAAGAATTTACAAATCTGCAGCATGATTTTGACGCATCCGAGAATTTAACCGTGGTAGACCATGTGGGAAACACTTATGTGAAACAGATCATGGTGCATGTGACCGATACGACACCGAAAAAACCCACACAGATGGATCTGACCGGAGTTACCCGTTTCATCAACAGCAAATATTATAACAAATCGTTTGAAGAAGGCGGACTTGAAGATAATTCTATCTGGAAAGTCGATCCGGAATACAAGGCAGCACTGGAAAGCGCATTAAATAACATAGATCATGATACTCCGGTGGAAACCTATGTATTTTCAAAGGAAACGATCAAACAGATGAAACAATATGTGGAAACTCACGGAATCGGAAACAGCAAAGAACCGGATGCGTTGAATAATTTCTATAATCAGTTCCTTGCACCGAATAGGAAATAGATAATAAAACATCAATATTTCCCTTTACAAATTCTTTTGCAGAGCGTAAATTAGAGAGTGCTGGAATCATTTCCCGGCAGTAAAAATATGGAGGTTTACAATGGCAAAAGAATTGTTAAAACGAAGCGAAGTAAAAGAAGAATATACATGGAATTTAAAAGATATGTATGCGTCCGACGAGGATTGGAAAAAAGATCTGGATGAGATTGACAAGATCCTGGATGAAATCGGAAAGATGGAAGGTAAAGTAGCTGCTTGTGCGCAAAATCTGTTATTTGTATTAGAACGCGCAGCTAAGGCAGAGGAAAAACTGGATTATGATTTTAATTATGCAGAGCGTCTGTTTGATGAAGACCAGAAAAATACGGCACATCAGGCAATGTCCCAGAAAATGTATTCTATGTTGACGAAGGTGTCAAGCCAGACTGCATTTATCGTTCCGGAGATCCTTGCAATGGATGAGGCTGTTCTGGAAGGATACTATAAAGAACTTCCAGAGTTAGAACTTTACCGTAAACAGATCGAGGAAATCGAGCGTACCAAGGCACATACACTTTCTGCTGAAATGGAAAAACTGGTAGCGATGACAGGCGATATGGCGGAGACATCCGGACAGGTATATTCCATCATCAACAACGCTGATTTTGTATTCCCGGAGATCAAAGATGAAGAGGGAGATACCGTAAGACTGTCCCATGGTAATTTCGTTCCGTTTGAGGAGTCGGCAGACCGCCGTGTGCGCAAGGATGCATTTGAGGGATTTTATGGTGTGTACAAACAGTATGCAAACACACTTGCTGCATTATATAATGGTCAGGTAAAACAGCAGGTTTTCTATGCAAATGCGAGACACTATCATTCAACACTGGAAGCCGCAGTGGATGCTAACAATGTTTCTCCGACTGTTTATCATAATCTGATCGATACGATCAATAAGAATATGGATAAAATGCACCGTTATGTACGTCTCCGCAAAAAATGCCTTGGCGTGGACGAACTGCATATGTACGACGTTTACACACCAATGATCGCAGATGCCGCAAAGAAGATTTCTTTTGAAGAAGCGAAAGAAACCGTGTTAAAGGCATTAGCACCACTTGGGGAAGAATACGTCGCAAAGGTAAAAGAGGGATTTGAAAGCCGCTGGATCGATGTTTATGAGAACGAGGGAAAGAGAAGCGGAGCTTATTCTGCAGGGGCTTATGGTTCACATCCATATGTGCTGTTAAATCATAATGATACCCTTGATAATATGTTTACGCTGGCACATGAAATGGGACATGCGATGCATTCCTATTATTCAAATTCCAGTCAGCCATACATTTACTCCCAGTATAAGATCTTTGTTGCAGAGGTGGCATCTACCTGTAACGAAGTGCTTTTAATGGAGTATTTGCTGAAAAATACAACTGATAAAAAGGAGCGTGCATATCTGCTCAACCATTATCTTGACAGCTTTAAGGGAACTGTTTACCGTCAGACTATGTTTGCTGAATATGAAATGTTAAGCAATAAGATGGTGGAAGAGGGAGAGAGCCTGACCGCTGAGACGTTAAATAAATTATATTATGACTTAAACTGCAAATATTTTGGATCGGATATGGTATCAGATCCTGAGATTGCCTATGAGTGGGCTAGAATCCCTCATTTTTATTACAATTTCTATGTATATCAGTATGCGACAGGCTTTTCTTCCGCAGTTGCACTGGCACATGGAATCTTAAAAGAGGGAGCACCGGCAGTAGAGCGTTATAAGAAGTTTTTATCCGGCGGATGTTCGGCATCTCCGGTAGAACTGCTTAAAATTGCAGGCGTGAACCTTGAAACACCAAAGCCAATCCAGGAGGCACTGGATGTATTTGGGGAAGTGCTTGATGAAATCGAGGCGCTGCTTGCGTAATCATGAATAACCGGTGGAAAATTGTGGAATACTATATCTATACAAGAACAAAACAGGAGGATTTTGTTTTGAAACAGATAGAAGTATTGATCGATGCACCGGAAAAAGCAAAGAAGCTGTGTCATATCTTAAGTGGCCATAAAGGAGCGTTTGACCTTGCAAAAGGCAGATATACCGTAGATGGAAAATCAATCATTGGAGTCTGTACGATGGATCTGTCAAAACCTCTGACACTGACCATACATGAGGAAGATGATACTGTGATGGAGGAAATCCGTGAATTTGTGGTAAAAGGAAGATAACACATTTACCGGAAAACACGGGACTGTAAATAACCGAATAAAAAGACAGTAACAATCGAAAGTAAGTTGTTACTGTCTTTTTTGTTTTGTGCCTGTGGCAGTTTTTCTGTTAAAGATAACATCGTATTTCTTTGGCAAGATTTTCCTCAAGATGGATCAGTTCTTTGCAAAATCCCTGGACCTGTTTGTCCGCGGCCGCATACTGATTATAATAGCGGCAGAGTGATTTGACACCCATATTGCAGCCTTCGGTCAAAAGATCAGCACACACAGCATCACTTTCCTCAACTGCTAACTTGGCATTTGTTTTCAGCCAGGACATTCCTTTTGCAAGCGCATTCGGTTCTTTGACCGGATCATCACATTTTTCTAACTGTGCATGGATCTCATTTCCAAGACGCGCGTGTTTTTCTTTGGATGCCATGATGACATTTTTGAAATCTGCATCCGAAATTTTATCACAGATCTCATCCATGGAATAAACAGCCATTTTTGTGCCGGCATTACATTCCCGCAATAATTTTACAGTATCTCCGTTTGACATATAGAATCCCTCTTTTTCATGATTTTTATATTCGCAATAGATAGAATGCGGAACATGCATTCTGTTGTTTAATATGTCTTGAAACAGAATGAATTATGTATTGTTTCAGAAGTACAAAACATTTCTTTTAAAAATAAAAGCAGAAAACTTTACATTATTTTAAGCATGTGTCTTGTCATATGTAATGATAAGTGGTATACTACGAAAAGTTTCATTAAAAATCTGAAATGAATGGGCAAAAAATTTGAGAGAGAGTTAAGAGGGCGTATGATAAGTTTGGAAGAATTAGAAGAGTGGAAAAAGAAAAGAGATGCCGTGATCCTGGCACATTATTATGTAAGACCGGAAGTCCAGGCACTTGCCGATTACATCGGAGATTCTTATTTCCTGAGTAAAAAGGCAACAGAGCTTGCAAATAAGACGATCGTACTCTGTGGCGTGACATTTATGGGCGAGAGTGCAAAATTGTTAAATCCGGATAAAACAGTACTGATGCCGGATCTTGCTGCGGACTGCCCGATGGCACATATGGTAACAAAAGAAACCGTACAGGCCGCGAGAGACCAGTACGATGACCTTGCGGTCGTGTGTTATATCAACTCGACACAGGAGATCAAATCGTGGTCGGATGTCTGTGTAACTTCTGCAAATGCGGTAAAGATCGTAAAAAATCTGCCGAATAAACATATTTTATTTATCCCAGACCGGAATCTGGCACATTTTGTTGCGGCAGCAGTACCGGAAAAAGAATTTATTTACAACGAAGGATTTTGCATTGTACACGAATTTATGCAGGTGGAGGAATTGCTCGATTTAAAGGCAGAACATCCAGATGCAAAAGTTTTAGTTCACCCGGAATGTAACCATAAAATTATTGAAATCGCTGATTTCATCGGTTCAACAAGTGGAATCATTAATTTTGCCGGTGAGAGCAGAGATAAAGAATTTATTATTGGAACGGAATGCGGGGTTCTTGCAAAATTAAAGGAACGCAGACCGGATGCATCGTTTTATTTCCCGGAAACAACACCTACCTGTGTGAATATGAAAAAAATCACGCCGGAAAAAGTGCTTCATTTGTTAAAAACGGGGGAAAATGAGATCCATGCAAGACCGGAAACGGAAGGCGCTGCAAAAAATGCACTGGCAAGAATGTTAGAACTTGCCGGAAAATAAAAGCAACATGTGTTAAAACGGAATTTGAAACATTTCCGATGGCGGCACAGAAATGAGGTCAAATATGAAAAATCTGTATTATGATGTAGTGATTGCAGGATGTGGTGTGGCAGGACTTTATGCGGCTTTGAATCTGCCGGAAGAAATGAATATTCTGATGCTTTCAAAAAAAGATTTGGAAAGCTGTGACTCCATGCTGGCACAGGGAGGAATCTGTGTACTGCGGGATGAATCTGATTACGATTCGTACTTTGAAGATACCATGCGGGCCGGACATTATGAAAATCGAAAGGAGAGCGTTGATATTATGATACGTTCCAGCCGGGATGTGATCAACGACCTGTTGAATTTTGGTGTCCGTTTTGCAAAAAATCCGGATGGAAGCCTTGCCTATACCAGGGAGGGAGCTCATTCCCGGCCGAGGATCTGCTTCCATGAGGATATTACCGGAAAGGAGATCACAACGACACTACTATCACATGTAAAAAAATGTTCGAATGTGACCATCTTAGAGTATACGACCATGACAGATATTTTGGTGGATGATGGCAAATGCATCGGTATGTCCGCAGAAACAAAAGAAGGTGAAACGCTGCATATTCATGCAGACAATACAATTATGGCAACCGGAGGAATCGGGGGTCTTTATGAGCATTCCACCAATTTCCCAATACTGACCGGTGATGCATGCAGGATCGCAAAAGAACACGGTGTGGAACTTGAACATATGGACTATGTACAGATCCACCCAACATGCCTTTACAGTAAAAAGCCTGGAAGGAGTTTCCTGATCTCGGAATCAGCAAGGGGAGAAGGCGCAGTTCTTCTCAATCACAAAGGAGAACGGTTTGTCAACGAACTTCTGCCGCGTGATGTTGTGACAAAAGCAATACAGGAAGAAATGAAAAAAGAAGGTGTGGAGCATGAATGGATCTCATTTGCACATGTTCCAAAGGAAATCATTTTGAAGCATTTTCCGCACATTTATGAAAAATGTCTCGAAGAAGGGTATGATCTTTTAAAAGAACCGGCGCCTATCGTGCCGGCACAGCATTATTTTATGGGCGGTGTCCATGTGAACCGCGATTCTGCGACAACGATGCCAAATCTATATGCAGTCGGGGAGACGAGCTGCAACGGAGTTCACGGAAAGAATCGGCTTGCAAGCAACAGCCTGTTAGAGAGTCTTGTTTTTGCAAAACGTGCAGCAGTAAAAATACAAAATGAAGAGAAAGGAAATGAAGATCATGAATTTGAATCCAATTACCATGCAGCTTGTTGCTGACAAATACATCCGTTTTGCCTTAGAGGAGGACATTCACAGTGAGGACGTATCCACCAATGCCGTGATGCCGGAATATAAAGCCGGTGAAGTGGAACTGATCTGTAAACAGGACGGCGTGATCGCCGGACTTCCGGTATTTGAACGTGTATTTACCATGTTAGATGCGTCCACAAAAGTGGAGTGGGCGAAAAATCAGGATGGCAGGGAAGTAAAAGACGGTGATGCTGTAAAAAAAGGACAGCTCCTTGCGACGGTAAAAGGTGACGTGCGGGTTCTTTTATCCGGAGAGCGTACAGCTCTTAATTATCTGCAGCGTTTAAGTGGTATTGCAACATATACACATCAGGTTGCACGGTTATTAGAGGGCAGCAGCACAACATTACTTGATACAAGAAAGACAACACCATGCATGCGTATTTTCGAGAAATATGCCGTATGTGTGGGAGGCGGACAGAATCATCGTTACAATTTATCGGACGGTGTTCTGCTCAAAGATAATCATATTGATGCGGCAGGCGGTGTAAAAGAAGCTATTCTTGCTGCAAAAGCATATGCTCCGTTTGTCCGTAAGATCGAGGTAGAGACAGAAAATCTTGACATGGTAAAAGAAGCCGTGGAAGCAGGTGCGGATATTATCATGCTCGATAACATGACACCGGAACAGATGTCGGAGGCAATCCGGCTGATCGACGGCAGAGCAAAAACAGAGTGCTCCGGAAATATCACAAAAGAGAATATCAAAACGATCACAGCACTCGGAGTGGATTATGTTTCCAGCGGTGCCCTGACACATTCAGCACCGATCTTAGATATCAGCCTGAAACACTTGAAAGTAACAGATTCCCTTCAGTAACGCTTGTAAAAATAGACAGATTCAGCTAAAATAAATGCAGAGTCAAAAAGGAGAGGATCGCAAATGGAAAAAGAAATGACCGGAGCAGACAGAAGAAAAGAAATCCTGTCTATGATACGTGATACAGATACACCGGTATCCGGCACGGCAATTGGAAAAAAAACCGGTGTCAGCAGACAGGTCGTGGTGCAGGATATTGCACTTCTCCGCACACAGGGGTATCCGATTATTTCTACTGCAAGAGGTTATCTGCTGGATGAACCAAAACAGGCAGTCAGGATATTTAAAGTATGCCATACCAATGAACAGGTGGAGGATGAACTGACTACGATCGTTGATCTTGGGGGATGTGTGGTCAATGTCATGGTCAATCACCGCGTTTATGGGAAATTAGATGCTCCGCTAAATATCAAAAGCAGGCGAGATGTGCAGAACTTTATGGATGATTTAAAGACAGGAAAATCGACACCACTTCTCAATGTGACGTCCGGATATCATTTTCATAAGATCAGCGCTGAGAGTGAAGAAGTGTTAGATGAGATAGAGGAAGCACTCAAAAAGAAAGGCTATCTTGCGGAATTACTTCCATATGAACAGTAAGAAAATAATATTGCTACCCAAAAAGATGTTGTCAGTCGACAACATCTTTTTTTTGTGAAGTAAAATAATCTACCAATTCATAGACTAATATAGCTTCGCGTTCAGAAAGTGTGGAAATATCAATGGTATTATTTTGTTCTAAACCCAGTAAAAAATCTGTAGAAACATGAAAAAGTAAGGCGAGTTCGATCAGGTAAGTGGTAGATGGAACGGAAATGCCCATTTCCCATGCATTGACACTGCTTCGCGTGATGTTTAACTTTTTTGCAAGCTCTGTCTGTGTCAGATGGCTTGCTTCCCGTAAAAGTTTAATTTTGTCTGCAATCATACATACCTCCATGTGTATGTGTATAGTATTCTATACAAAATGACATTGCATTATCAAAAAGATATTTTAAATTGACACAAATAAAAAACGATGATAATATGACAAAAGACAAGAAATGAATGGAGCGATAAATTTATGGGAACAAATAAGAAAAAATATCTGACATATCTGGCATGGTTTGGATTTGTGCTGGCATTTCTGATGTTGGCACGGTATCTGTATTTTCATGTGGAAGCGGAACTTGATGCGGATCTTGCCAGTGATCTTGTTTTTGCAGAATATGTTTCAGAAGAAAAAAATCCGGTCCCGACAGGCTGGTGCTACTCTACAGATTTGAGAGTTTTAAATACACAGCTGATATTTGCTCCATTATTTTATCTGATACAGAACTGGCATATGATAAGAGTGGTGGGAACCTTACTTTGCCTTGCGATTATGATCGGATCTTATGCATGGCTTGCATACAATTTGGAAGTGTCTTATTTTCCTGTAATGGCAGTTTTGTTTCTGTGCCCGCTTTCTAAAGAATATATTTATGTTGTATTGTGCGGGGCAGCATATACACCGCATATTACAATTTCTTTTCTGACTGTTGGAACATTCCTGTATCTCTGGAAACACTCAATCAGAGAAAAGAAAAACAGGATCATACTGCTGTTTTTAGAGTTATTGTCCTTTGGAGCGGGACTTGCCGGTTACAGACAGCTTTTGGTGTGCTATATTCCATTTATGATTACAGTAGGATTATTCTGGATGTTTTCACCGAAAAATAAAGAGTATTTAAAACTTGTTATGCTGGCAATGTCGGCACTTATATGTGCTATGGTTGGTAATTTTGTGAATACCAGATGGTGTATGACAAAATATAATGTTACCAATTATAGTCTGATTCATCTGAAAGATTTTTCATTTGACAGGTTTGAAATGGTAATAAACGGATGGCTCAGTAACCTTGGGTATAAATCTGATGTGGATCTGTTCAGTGCAGAGGGACTTTTCGGAAATGCATTTTTTGCAATTATCTTTTTAACTGTTGGCGCAGCAATTTTATCTGCCTGGAAACGCCAGAAGCAGTATTACAAAAAACAAATGCTGGTAATGGTGTACTTCCTGTGCATGGCGGTTGTATTCTTAATGCTGTATCTGTTTACAGATGTTTATTATGAAAGCAGATATTTATTGCCGGTAACGATATGGATCGTCCCTGTAATTGCTATTTTATTTCAAAACGAAAATAAAAAAATCTGTACTGTGCTGGCAGGTATATTGATGGTATTCTGTCTGATCACAGCGTTTTCATATTATAACAGGCCTATTATAAATCCGAACGAAGAATATGAAAATATGGCGCAGATATTGCAGGAGAATAATATGCATGAAGGCTATGCTACTTTCTGGCATGCGAATCTGCTGACGGAGATCAGTAATGGAAGTGAAGAAGTCTGGCACTGCGAAATCCAGAATGACCAGTTTATGATACAGAATGTAAGACCGTGGCTCCAGAAAAAAGAACATGGATTGCGGACTCCGGAAGGAAAATGTTTCATATTACTGTCCAAAGAAGAGTGTGATGAACTTGCCTTTACAAAAAAACAGAAAAAATCCCATGTGTTATATCAGTCAGATCAGTTTGTACTATATGGTTTTGCTGATTATGAGGAACTGGCAGAATACATATCACAGCCTTTAAGATAAGGAAACTTATCTGCTCCGGACTTATCAGCTTCAGGGGATGCAATTTGTCAATCAAAAATTTAAGAATAACTTTTTGACACCCGAATCCTGTGAAGAAAAAAAACCGGGATATTGACTTGAAATCAAATTCGCTTTATAATAAAATCACTTATGCATACGAGAAAGAGATGAAACCGTGATGCATAAGTGATTTTTACGTGACAGGTTATTTTGCAGAAACGGAGAGAAATATGATAAAAAGTATGACCGGTTTTGGCCGGTGTGAATTTGCGGATGAGAACCGCAAGTTTACGGTAGAGATAAAAGCCGTAAATCACCGTTATCTCGATGTCAATATCAAGATGCCTAAAAAGCTGAATTTCTTCGAGAGTGCGATCCGTACGCTGTTAAAAGAGTATATGGAGCGCGGTAAGGTTGATATTTTTATCAACTGCGAAGATTATACGCAGGATAATGTTTCATTGAAATATGATGAAGCACTTGCAGCCCAGTATCTGACTTATCTGAACAGTATGGCAGAAAAGTTCGGACTTGATAATGATATCCGTGTGAGCACGCTTTCAAAGTACCCGGACGTGTTTACGATGGAGGAACAGGGCATAGATGAGAAATCTCTGTGGCTCGGACTTGAAAAAGCGATCCGCGGTGCGGCAGAGCAGTTTGTGGAGAGCAGGATCAGGGAAGGAGAACATTTAAAGAACGATTTAAGTGAGAAACTTGATGGCATGCTTTCTTATGTCGATTTTATTGAGGAACGCTCCCCTGTGATCATGAAGGAGTACAAAGAACGGTTAGAGGCGAAGGTAACAGAACTGTTAGGAGACCGCCAGATTGATGATACGAGAATCGCGACAGAAGTAACAATCTTTGCAGATAAGATTTGTGTTGATGAAGAGACAGTCAGACTGCGCAGCCATATTAAAAGTACCAAAGATACCTTGGAAGCTGGTGGCAGCGTGGGAAGAAAACTTGACTTTATTGCGCAGGAGATGAACCGTGAGGCAAATACCATCCTTTCTAAGACAAATGATCTTGCAATTTCTGATATCGGTATCAGTTTAAAGACGGATATTGAAAAGGTCAGGGAACAGATTCAGAATATAGAATAGGGACAGGTGGTATATGGCAAAGCTAATGAATATTGGATTTGGCAATATGGTCAATACCGATAAGATTGTCTGCATCGTATCTTCAGACTCCGCACCGGCAAAGCGTATGGTGCAAAAGGGAAAAGAACAGGAAAATCTGATCGATGCAACACAGGGACGCAGGACCAAAAGCGTCATTTTTACAGAAAATAATAAAATCATTTTATCAGCATTGCAGCCGGAGACACTTGCCGGCAGATTTAATGGCAATGCCACAGAGGTATATGATGATACGAAAGAATAGAGGAATCCTTACCGTGGTATCCGGATTTTCCGGCTCGGGAAAAGGAACCATCATGAAAGAATTAATGAAAAAATATGCTGACAGCTATGCATTATCCATTTCGGCGACGACAAGAAATCCAAGACCGGGTGAAACGGATGGTGTGGAATATTTTTTCCGCACAAAAGAGCAGTTTGAGCAGATGATAAAAGAAGATGCACTGATCGAATATGCGCAGTTCGTCGGCAATTATTATGGCACGCCGAAGGCATATGTGGAAGAACAGTTAGAGGCAGGAAAAGATGTCATCTTAGAGATCGAGATCCAGGGAGCATTAAAAGTCAAAGAAAAATTCCCGGATACATTGCTTTTATTTGTGACACCGCCGAGTGCCGAAGAATTAAAAAATCGTCTGATAGGCAGAGGAACCGAGACGATGGACGTGATCGAGTCAAGACTTGCAAGAGCCGTTGAAGAGGCGGAGGGAATTGAGTCCTATGACTATCTGGTAGTCAATGACGTGTTAGAAGACTGTGTGGAAGAAGTTCATCAGATCATTCAGAATGAACATTACCGTGTAAACCGTAATGAGTCAGCAATACAGGAAATGCGGAATGAACTAAAAGCATTTTCAAAATAGTCTGTCCATGAAACAGATAAAAATCTGTAACATAAATATAAGAATCTAAGAGCGGGAGACCGCCATATGCGCAATGCGCAAAGAAAGGGGAATTATCATGATACATCCATCTTATGTAGAATTAATGAAAGTAGTAAACGACGGTGTGGAAATTGGTGAGGAGCCGGTTGTAAACAGCCGTTATTCCATTGTGATTGCAGCTGCAAAAAGAGCACGCCAGATCATTGCAGGAGATGAGCCGATGGCAGAGAAAAAAGTGTGCCCGAAACCATTATCCATCGCAGTAGAAGAACTTTACGAAGGAAAGGTAAAGATTTTACCGGAGACATCGGATGAAGAATAATTTAAAACTTTTATTTGTATCACTTGGATGTGACAAGAATCTGGTCGACACAGAGTTTATGCTTGGCATGTTAAGAGATGATGGAATCGAAATGACAGATGATGAGCAGGAAGCAGACATTATCATTGTCAATACCTGCTGCTTTATCAATGATGCAAAAGAAGAAAGTATCAATACGATTCTTGAGATGGCAGAACTGAAAAAAGAAGCCAGATTAAAGTCTCTGATCGTGACCGGATGCCTTGCACAGCGTTATAAAGAAGAAATCGTAAAAGAAATCCCGGAAGTGGATGCAATTCTTGGAACGAATTCCTATGAGGATATTGTAAACGCAGTGCATCAGTCCTTAGAGGGCAAACATTATGAGAATTTCAAGACCTTAGAGGGATTGCCGACACTGCACACCAAACGTTCTGTGACAACAGGCGGACATTTTGCTTATTTAAAGATCGCAGAGGGATGCAACAAGCGCTGCACATACTGCATTATTCCGTATATCCGCGGAAATTACCGCAGTGTTCCGATGGAAGATCTGATCGAACAGGCAAAAGAACTGGTTGCTGCAGGAGCAAAAGAACTCATCCTGGTGGCACAGGAGACCACACTCTACGGAGTTGATCTCTATGGTGAAAAGTCACTGCACCGTTTATTAGATGAGTTAAACAAGATCGAAGACCTGTTCTGGATCCGTATTATGTACTGTTATCCGGAAGAAATATACGAAGGTCTGATCGATGCCATGATCCGCAATCAGAAAGTATGTCATTATCTGGATATCCCGATCCAGCATGCAAATGATACCATATTAAAACGCATGGGACGAAGAACGAGTAATGCAGATCTTGTAAAGATCATTACGCATCTGCGTGAACGCATTCCGGACATTACACTGCGTACGACGCTGATCTGTGGTTTCCCGGGTGAAACACAGGAAATGCATGAGGAACTGATGCAGTTTATCAATGACATGGAATTTGACCGTCTTGGTGCTTTTACCTATTCACCGGAGGAGGGAACGCCTGCTGCAGAGTTTACCGATCAGGTGGATGAAAATCTGAAAAAAGACTGGCAGGCAGATGTCATGGAATTACAGGAAGAGATTATTTTTGATAAAAATGAGACCATGAAAGGCAGAGAGTTATACGTTTTCATTGAAGGGAAAGTGAGTGATGAAAATGCTTATGTTGGAAGAACTTACCGTGATGCACCGGATGTAGATGGTTATATTTTTATTAATACAGATGAAGAACTCATGACGGGCGATATCGCGAAAGTACGTGTGACAGGCGCCTATGAGTATGACCTGATTGGAGAATTGATCTAGCAGTATTTAAAATTTATTGTGCAGAAATGGAGAGTGTAAATTATGAATTTACCAAATAAACTGACGGTAATGCGTATGATATTGATTCCGTTTTTTGTTTTCTTTATGCTTGCTCCGTATTTTGAAAGTTATGGCAATTATATTGCAGTAGCTATTTTTATCATTGCAAGTCTTACCGACATGCTGGATGGAAAAATTGCAAGAAAGTACAATCTGGTTACTGATTTCGGAAAATTTATGGATCCTCTGGCAGACAAGCTGCTTGTATGCTCTGCAATGATCTGTCTGATTGAGAAAGGACAGCTTGCAGCATGGATTGTCATCATTATCATTGCGAGAGAATTTATCATCAGTGGATTTCGTCTGGTCGCTGCAGATAATGGAATTGTAATTGCTGCAAGTTATTGGGGAAAATTTAAAACGGTTTTCCAGATGCTTATGGTGATTGTGCTGATCTTAGATATTCCAAATCCGTTCTTTGCAGTGCTTGGCACGGTTCTTACATACATTGCTTTGGCGCTGACAGTCGTATCACTGATCGATTATATTGCCAAAAATAAAAATGTTTTAAAAGAACAGAAATAGGAGAATAGCAGTTGGCTGAACATGTATATGATTCCAGTGATTCCTGTACCGGCAAAAGTGCAGTACAGGAACCGCTGGAATATTCCATTTATGGTTTGTTAAAAAAATATCAAATTACAATTACAACAGCGGAGTCCGCCACGGGTGGGATGATCGCGTCCACGCTGATCAATGTTCCGGGAATCTCAGAGTTTTTTACAGAGGGGTATGTGACATATTCAAATGAAGCAAAAGTTAAAATGATACATGTTGCACCGGAAACAATCGATACCTATGGCGTGGTAAGCAGTGAAACAGCGGCGGATATGGCTGCTTCTGCAGCAAAAACGGCTGCAACAATGGCGGCAGTATCCGTGACAGGTGTTGCCGGACCAGATGGGGGAACGAAAGAATGCCCGGTCGGGCTGGTGTTTATCGGCTGTTATCTGAATGGAAAGACAGTGACGGAGCGTCATATGTTTTCCGGCAGCCGCATGGATGTAAGAAAGAGCGCCACAGAAAGCGCACTTTCCCTGTTAAAAAAATGTATAGAAGAAACGTATGCAGTGTGAAAAATCCATATAGGAAAGATATTTTACACTAGAAAGGCATGGTTATTAGTATGAGAATTATTGCAGGAACAGCGAGAAGCCTTCCTTTAAAAACGGTAGAAGGACTTGACACCAGACCTACCACAGACCGTATCAAAGAGACATTGTTTAATATCATACAAGATGAGATCCCTGGATGCTATTTTTTGGATCTGTTTGCAGGAAGCGGACAGATGGGACTTGAGGCAGTCAGCCGCGGTGCGCAGTATGCCGTTTTTGTCGAAAATAATAAAAAAGCTGCTGCATGCGTGGAGGACAATATCCGCTTTACCAAGTTTACAAAAGAAACAAAATTATATAATTCGGATGTTTTATCAGCTTTAAGAGCAATGGAAGGAAAATACCGGTTTGATATCATTTTTATGGATCCTCCCTATAAACAGGAACTTGAATATGATGTACTTTCTTACCTGAAAGATTCTTCGCTTTTAAAAGAAAATGGAATCATCATCGTCGAAGCATCGTTGGATACAGCGTTTGACTATTTGCCGGATATGGGATTCACATTGAAACGATTAAAGACGTATAAGACAAATGAACATGCATTTATCATCAAAAATCAATAGAAAAAATACATGATCCATTTGTATGGGAGGAACCTATGAAAAAAGCAATTTATCCGGGAAGTTTTGATCCGTTGACGTTAGGACATTTAGATATTATAGAACGATCTGCTAGAATTGTGGACGAGCTTGTGGTCGGAGTACTTAATAACAGTGCAAAAAATTCGTTGTTTTCTTTAGATGAACGTGTTAGTATGATTAAGGAGATGACAGATTCCATGCCAAATGTTACAGTGACAAGTTTTAATGGTCTTTTAGTCGATTATATGAGAGAAATCGATGCGACGATCATTGTAAGAGGGCTACGCGCTGTAACAGATTTTGAATATGAACTTCAGATTGCACAGACAAATCATGTGGAAAATCCGGAAGTGGAGACAATTTTTTTGACAACCAGTCTCCAGTATTCTTATTTAAGCTCTACAATCGTGAAAGAATTTGCATCTTATGGAGGAGATTTATCCAAGTTTGTGCCGGCACGTTTTATAGACCGGATATATGATAAGTATCAGATTAAAAAATAAGGAGTGGTTACTATGGCCAGCAGAATTGAACAGATAATAGACGAGATTGAAGACTATATTGACGGCTGTAAGACACAGGCTTTTGCACCGTCTAAGATCATTGTAAACCGCGAAACTATGGAAGAACTATTAAATGAACTCCGCAGCAAGACACCGGATGAGATCAAGCGTTATCAGAAAATTATCAGCAATAAAGAAGCAATCTTAGCGGATGCGCAGGCGAAAGCGGATGCAATCATTGCACAGGCACAGGTAAAAACAGATGAACTTGTCAGTGAGCATGAAATTATGCAGCAGGCATATGCACAGGCAAATGAAGTTGTTATGATCGCAACCAAACAGGCTCAGGAAATCTTAGACAATGCAACAAATGACGCCAATAATATCCGTATGGGTGCCATGCAGTATACAGACGATATTTTGAAAAATTTAGAGAGTACAATTTCACATGCCATGGATTCTTCTAAGGCAAGGAGTGATGCATATATGAGTACTCTGCAGGGATTCCTTGATGTTGTTACAACGAACCGTGCCGAATTGAATCCTACGGCAGACATACAGGAAGAAACGCAGACGGATACACAAGAGTTACAACAGACCATGCCAGAACAGCAGTAATTAGGGTCATAAGCAGTTTAAAGATTCCATATTTTTTGATGGAAAGACCGGTTCCTTTGATCATCGAACTGGTCTGTGCCAGACCGGAACATCCGCCGAAGGCAGTAAAAGTCATGGCAAGTAAATAACGGCAGGCAGGTGTAAGGGGTGACTGGCTGGCAGCTTTGATCCCGTTTGTGATTTCTGTCAATCCGGTGAGCATCAGTTTTGTGGTTTCTGGCAGTGGAAGCAGCCGGAACATGGAAGATATCATGGAAAACAGCATAATATAACCTCCAAGTCTGGTTAGTGTTTCGAAACCGTTCATGATGCCGGCGTCTATGATTTTAAAATTTATTTGAGATCCAGATGCTGGCTTTTTGTATGTGGTGGAGTGGTTTGATACTGATTGCTTTTTCTCTGTAAAGAAAAAGAGCAGTCTACCGGCAATGAGAGGCGGCAAAAAAATTACCAGATAGCTGAGTGGTATCAGGGAAGGCATATGAAGTTCCTGGCAGAGAATATAGCTGCTGATAAATACAGGACTGATGTTGTTTGTCACCATAAACAGTATTTCGGCTTCCTGATATTCTAACTGCCCGCATTTTAGCATTTCAGCACAGTTTTTGCTTCCCATCGGAAAGCCGAACAGAAAACCGGACAGCAGCACAAAAGAGCCATTTCTGCTGGCTGGTAAGATCAGACGTAGAAGCGGATAGAGAAGTTTTACAAGATATCCGGTAAAACCAGAGTAGATCAGGATATTGGATAAAACCGCAAATGGCAGCAGAGAGGGAAGCACCCGCTCATACCAGAGAACCAGCCCGTCGGCTGCTGCAGTTACTGCGTCCTGCGGGAAAAATAAAATATAAACGATAAAAATAAGGATACACAAGAATATTAATTTCTTTTTCATATTAGAATATATGAGAAACAGGAGGCATCTATGAAGAACAAATTAAATTTACCAGAGTTAGAATCCAAAAAAGTATTTGCATATTTTGAGGAGTTGGCAGCGATTCCGCATGGTTCAAGAAATACCAGACAGATCAGCGATTACCTGATTTCTTTTGCAAAAGAACATGGTTTAGAGTGCTATCAGGATGAGGCAAACAATGTTGTGATCATTCAGGAGGCATCTGCCGGATATGAAAGTGCAGACCCGATCATCATGCAGGGACATATGGATATGGTCTGTGAGAAGGAAAAAGGCGTGGAGATCGATTTTGAGAAAGACGGTCTGGAGCTTTATGTAGACGGCGATTTCTTAAAAGCAAAAGGCACGACTTTAGGCGGTGATGATGGTGTTGCGGTTGCTTATATCCTCGCAATTATGGATTCACCGGAGATTGCGCATCCAAGACTTGAGGCTGTGATCACGGTTGATGAGGAGATCGGCATGCTCGGAGCAGAGATCATAGATCTTTCCATGTTAAAAGGCCATAAGATGTTAAATATTGATTCCGATGTGGAAGGACATTTCCTGACAAGTTGTGCTGGCGGTATGACTGTGGATACTGTGATCCCTGTCACATGGCAGAAACAGCAGGGATATGGCGCAGGACTGACTGTGACTGGCTTAGAGGGGGGGCACTCCGGCAGTGAGATCGATAAGGAACATGCCAATGCCAATATCCTGATGGGACGTGTGTTAAAATATCTTTCCGACCGAATGGAACTGGCGGTTGTATCACTTGCAGGCGGCTTAAAAGATAATGCAATCCCGCGTGAGTGTGAGGCAGAGATCGTCATTCCGGAAGAGAAAAAAGCAGAACTTTCCGATTATATTACAGAACTGGAAAAGATTTTTAAAAGAGAGTATGCTGTCTCAGATCCGGCTGTCTGCATTGAAATAAAAGAGAATGGAACAGGGGAGTATGATGTATTATCTTATTCTTCCATGACAAAAGTGATCTTTTATCTGCGCAACGTGCCAAACGGCGTGCAGCATATGAGCATGGTAATGCCTGGACTGGTAGAGACTTCTTTAAATACCGGAATCATGAAACTGACAACAGATGGCCTGGAGCTGACCGCATCTGTGCGAAGCAGTGTCTCCACAAGAAAAGAAGAATTAAAAGATAAATTAGAGTATCTGGCTGAATTTTTAGGCGGTGAGATCTCTGTAAGCGGGGATTATCCGGCATGGGAGTATCGCGCGGAGTCTGATATCCGTGAGGGAATCAGTGCCGTATACGAAGAATTATTCCACGAGGAGCCAGTGTTTGAGGCAATCCATGCAGGACTTGAGTGCGGTATCTTATCCGGCAAGATCGCAGATCTCGACTGCGTTTCCTTCGGACCGAATAACTTTGATATCCATACACCGAAGGAGCGTCTCAGCATTTCTTCTACCGAAAAAGTATGGAAACTGATTGTGGAATTTTTAAAGAGAAGTAAATAAAAACGTTTGTCATAAATTTAATATTGCAAAAATAAGGGAGTACGGACTGGTCTTATGAAAAAAGTCAGATTGTGGCTGCTTGTGTTTTTATGTATGATGGCAGTGTTTCAGGTACTTTTGACAGAAGAACTTTTAGAGAGTGCACACAGGAGAAACTGTTTTTCTTATGAAACGGCATTTCGCAATCTGCGGAACCATAATCTGACAAAAGATCAGGTCAATACCTTTTTTAACAATGCCGGATCCGATATGGAAGGGTTTTGTGAACTTTTGACGATGTATTTTGCATCGGACTGCCAGATGACAGATCCTAAGCTGTTAAAGAAACAGGTCGCAGATGCAAAAAAATATCGTGGCAATGAATTTACAGAGATAAACGGATATGTCAAAAGCGTCTGGAGTGACCTTTTGTGTTTTCCGGTGGGAAAGATCGCAGGAAAACCGGAAGATAACGTTGTATTTGAAAATAGCTGGATGCAGAGCCGGACTTTTGGCGGCGACCGCGGACATGAGGGAACCGATATCATGGCATCGGAAAATGTGCGGGGCATATATCCGGTCTACAGTATGACCGACGGCGTTGTGGAAAATATAGGCTGGCTCCGTCTTGGCGGCTACCGGATCGGAATCCGGAGTCCGTCCGGTGCATATTTTTATTATGCCCATCTGGCGGAGTATGCAAAAGACTTTCAGATCGGTGAAACAGTATCGGCGGGCACATTTCTCGGCTTTATGGGTGACACCGGTTACAGCGATGTGGAGGGCACGACCGGGAATTTTGCAGTCCATCTTCATATGGGAATCTATCTGAATGATAAAGATGGAACAGAGTTTTCGGTAAATTCCTATCCGATGCTTTCTTATTTATGGGAAAGACAAGGAGGCGCACTTAGGTGAACCGCCATTTTTCGACAACATCATTTGCAGCATAATTTGAATATTATACAGATATAGTAAATAATGGCTATTGATATAGTAAGATTTTAGAGAATGGAGAGAGCCATGCGGCTGGATAAATTACTGACCGAACTCGGCACAGGAAGCAGAAGCGAAGTAAAAAAATATATCCGATCAGGGCTTGTCACGGTAAACGGGGAAGTTGTAAAGAAACCGGAACAGAAAGTGGATGAAAAAAATGATACGGTCTGTTTTCGGGGGAATCCGTTAACATATACAGAGTATGAATATTATCTGTTTCACAAACCGGCGGGATGTGTGACTGCAACGGAGGACAATCTGCACCGGACAGTCATGGACTATCTGACTGACACGGCGCGCCATGACCTCTTCCCTGTGGGGAGACTTGACATTGATACAGAAGGACTGCTGCTCATCACAAATGATGGGGCATTAGCACACGATCTGCTCAGCCCGGCGAAGCATGTTTCGAAGGTTTACTATGCAAAAATCGACGGTCGTGTCACGGAAGAAGATGTTAACCTTTTTGAAAATGGGGTTGACATAGGAGAAGAAAAGCCTGCAAAACCGGCACTTTTAGAGGTTTTGCATTCGGGTGACAATTCGGAAATCAGGTTAACAATTACAGAAGGCAGGTTCCATCAGGTAAAGCGGATGTTTGAGGCAGTGGGAAAGAAGGTTACTTATCTAAAACGTGTGGAGATGGGATCACTGGTGTTGCCGGATGAACTTGCTCCCGGGGAATACCGTCCACTGACCGAAGAAGAATTACAGGAACTGCGCCGACACTGACAGGCAGACAGAAAAAAAGAAAACATGCAGATGCGGCTTAGATATCTGTGCTGTCTCTGTGCAATATACAGAAATGAGGATCAACATGAAAAATGGTTTTTTACCAATCAGCAAAGAAGATATGAGAGAGGCTGGCATAGACCAGCTTGATTTTGTTTATGTGTGCGGTGACGCTTATGTCGATCATCCATCGTTTGGACATGCCATCATATCGCGTTTATTAGAAGCACATGGCTATAAAGTCGGTATCATTGCACAGCCGGACTGGCATGACAAAGAGTCTATTAATATTTTAGGAGAACCGCGGCTCGGCTTTCTTGTCTCTGCAGGAAATATGGATTCCATGGTAAACCATTATTCTGTTTCTAAAAAGAGACGCCAGAGCGATGCGTTCACACCGGGAGGCGTGATGGGAAAACGCCCCGATTATGCGACGGTTGTCTATTGCAACTTGATCCGGCAGACATATAAGCACAAACCGATCATCATCGGCGGGATCGAGGCGAGTTTAAGAAGGCTTGCGCATTACGATTACTGGTCGAATAAATTAAAACGTTCCATCCTGTTAGACTCCGGTGCAGACATCATTTCCTATGGTATGGGCGAACACAGTATCATAGAGATCGCAGATGCTCTGGATAGCGGGTTAGATATCAAAGACATCACATTTATTGACGGAACGGTTTACAAGACCAGAAAACGTGAGGATATTTACGATGCAATCGAATTGCCGCATTATGAAGCACTGCTTGCGGATAAAAAAGAATATGCAAAAAGCTTTTATGTGCAGTACAGCAATACGGATCCGTTCGTAGCAAAACGTTTGTTTGAAACGTATGACGGGAAAATGTTTGTGGTACAGAATCCGCCATCAAAACCTCTGACACAGAGTGAGATGGATCAGGTATATTCGCTTCCTTACATGAGAACTTACCATCCATCTTATGAGGAGGCAGGCGGTGTTCCGGCGATCGAGGAGGTCAAATTTTCCTTAGTCAGCAACCGGGGCTGCTACGGCGGCTGCAGTTTCTGTGCACTGACCTTCCATCAGGGGCGTATCATCCAGACCAGAAGCCATGAATCGATTTTAGCCGAGGCAAACCAGATCGTCTGGGAACCGGATTTTAAGGGATATATCCACGATGTCGGAGGTCCGACTGCAAACTTCCGTGCGCCGGCGTGTGACAAGCAGCTTACCAAAGGTGTCTGTCCGCATAAACAGTGTCTGTTCCCGCAGCCTTGTAAAAATCTGAAAGTAGACCACAAAGATTATCTGTCGCTGCTCCGGAAATTAAGACAGCTCCCGAATGTGAAAAAAGTTTTTATCCGTTCCGGTATCCGGTTTGACTACCTGATTTACGATGAAGACCGCACGTTTTTACGTGAACTTTGCGAGCACCATGTCAGCGGTCAGCTGAAAGTTGCACCGGAACATATCTCCAATGCGGTATTGGAGAAGATGGGAAAACCGAGCGTGGAAGTATATAAAAAGTTCGTGAAGGCATATAAGGACATGAACGAAAAGCTTGGCAAAAAACAGTACTTAGTGCCATACCTGATGTCCTCCCATCCGGGTTCTACTTTAAAGGAAGCAGTAGAATTGGCTGAACTTTTGCGCGATCTTGGTTACATGCCGGAACAGGTACAGGATTTCTATCCGACACCTTCTACGATCTCAACCTGTATGTATTATACCGGATTGGATCCACGCACGATGGAACCGGTTTATGTCGCTGTCAATCCACATGAAAAAGCGATGCAGAGGGCGCTGATCCAGTACCGGAACCCGAAAAATTATGATCTGGTGGAGGAAGCACTCACAAAGGCTGGCAGAACAGACCTGATCGGATTTGACAAACACTGCCTGATCCGTCCGAGAAGAGAACATTCTTTTGATCGAAATGGCGCGAAAAATGACAGAGGAAACAATTCCCACAGAAGCAGTTCAAAAAATGACAGGGACAATTTCCACAGCAAAAACAGCGTGAAAAATGACAGACGGACGGTCACATCCGGCAGCCGTAAAAAGATTACAGCGTCTGGAAATAACCAGCAGAATACTGGCGCCAAGAAAAAAAAGACGATCCGCAATATCCATAAAAAGAAATAGAAAGAAAATTTTATGCGTGAATTTAAAATCAATGAAAACGAAGCGGGACAACGCTTTGATAAATATTTAAAAAAGCTGCTTGGCAATGCGCCGGGCAGCTTTATATACAAAATGCTCCGAAAAAAGAATATTACTTTAAATGGAAAAAAGGCAGACGGAACCGAAAAGTTGAATCAGGGCGACGATATAAAACTGTTTTTTTCCGATGAAACCTTTGAGAAGTTCAGTGGAAGCGGCACACCGGATTCTGAATTCGAGGCACTTAAAGTACTTTCGAGGGAGTTTACATCAGGAAAACGGAAACTTCCGGTTGTTTATGAAGATAAAGATGTGATTTTTATCAATAAGCCGACCGGCATGCTTTCCCAGAAGGCAAAACCGGAAGATATTTCCGCAAACGAATATATTCTTGCATATCTGATCGCGAAAGGGGAACTGACGGAAAGTTCTTTCCGTACCTTCCGCCCATCGATCTGCAACCGGCTTGACCGCAATACATCCGGTCTGTTAGCTGCCGGAAAGACCTTAAAGGGACTTCAGGAGATGGCAAAAGCCTTAAAGGAACGTTCGGTTCAGAAATATTACCGCTGTATCGTAAAGGGGACGGTAAAAGAAGCTTCTTATCTGAAAGGTTATCTGCAGAAAGATGAATCGTCCAATCAGGTTTTGATCCGCAGGACAAAACCTTCTGAGGGAGAATGGCTCCCGATCGAGACGGAATATAAACCGATTCGCTGTATAGGCGGTTACACGGAGTTTGAAGTTCATCTGATGACCGGGCGATCCCATCAGATCCGTGCGCATCTTGCGTCTATCGGACATCCGATCATAGGAGACTATAAATATGGAGATTCTGGAGTTAATGTATATTTTAAGAAAAATGCAAGGATAACGTCACAGCTTCTTCATGCAAGCTGCTTTGTATTTGAGGACGGCAGGGAGATTACGGCTCCATGTGGTGCTGAATTTGAGCGGGCATGGAATGTGATCGAAAATTTATAAACCGATGAATGTACATTCTGTCATGTGCATGTTTTCAGACTATAGTGTTCGAAAAAATTTGGAATAATTTATTTTTATAAAGGAGTACCATCATGGCAACCTGGAACTCAAGAGGACTCAGGGGTTCAACCTTAGAGGAGTTCATCAACCGCACCAATGAAACTTATCTGACAAATGGCCTTGCACTGATTCAGAAAGTTCCAACGCCGATCACACCCATCAATATAGACAAGGCAACAAGGCATATTACGCTGGCATATTTTGAACAGAAAAGTACCGTCGACTATATTGGCGCCGTCCAGGGAATCCCGGTGTGTTTTGACGCAAAGGAATGTGCGACAGACACCTTTCCGCTTCAGAATATCCATGAACATCAGGTAACATTCATGGAAAACTTTGAAAAGCAGGGGGGAATTTCTTTTTTTCTGATCAGTTTTACCGCAAGGAACGAATTTTATTATCTGCGCCTTGCAAAGCTGTTGGAATTTTGGAACCGCGCAAAAGAAGGTGGAAGAAAAAGTTTCCGTTATGAGGAATTAGAATCCGATTATTTCCTTCCGAAAGGAAAAGCGGTACTGGTTCCTTACTTGGATACGCTGCAAAAAGATTTGCTGGCAAGGGATTGACATTCCCTTTGTTTTCCAATATAATAAACAGCAGTTTTATGTGGTAGCAAGGTAGCACACTAAAGTGCAAGAGAAAAATGTGTGCAGGGACGGCAGAAAAATCACTTATCACATAACGTCCCGGAATGGAGATTTGATGAAAAGACAGTTATTACATACACCTGAAGGTGTCAGGGATATTTACAATGACGAATGCGAGAAAAAGCTGATTTTGCAGGATGAATTATTAAAAGTACAGAAACAGTACGGTTATCACCCAATCCAGACACCAACATTTGAATTTTTTGATACCTTTGGCAGAGAGATCGGAACCACACCTTCGAAGGATCTGTATAAGTTTTTTGACCGGGAGGGAAATACGTTGGTACTTCGACCGGATATTACACCTTCCATTGCGCGATGTGCCGCAATGTATTTTGGTGAGGAGAAGATGCCGATCCGTCTCTGCTATATGGGAAATACATTTTTAAACAACAGCAGCTATCAGGGAAGATTAAAAGAGAGCACACAGCTTGGCGCAGAGCTTTTAGGCGATTCCACGGTAGATGCAGACGCGGAGATCATTGCCATGGTGATCGACTGCCTGAAAAAAGCAGGATTAAAAGAGTTTCAGCTTTCCGTCGGTCATGCAGAATTTTTCCGCGGTTTGACAGATGCGGCAGGGTTAAAGGAAGAACAGGAAGAAGAACTTCATGACCTTATTTCCAACAAAAATTATTTTGGTGTAACGGAGTTTGCTGAGACGCTGAGCTTAAACGATAACTTAAAGGCTCTGTTTGGAATGCTCGGCAATCTGTATACCGGATCTGACGAATTGCAGACGGCAAAGAAATATGCATCTGAATATCCGCGTATCTTAGCCGCGATCGAGCGCCTTGAGGAGTTACATCAGGTTTTAAAGATCTATGGCATTGATAAATATGTCTCCGTGGAGCTTGGAATTGTCAGCAATTATCAGTACTATACCGGCATCATTTTTGCGGGATACACGTTTGGAAGCGGTGAGCCGATCGTAAAGGGCGGCCGTTATGATGAACTTCTGACTTACTTTGGAAAGGAGTCAGCATCCATCGGTTTTGCGATCGTTATTGACCAGCTGATGGCAGCACTTTCCAGACAGAAGATCGAAATTCCGGTACAATATCAGAACGAACTTATTATTTATGATTCGAAAATGCGCAGTGAGGCGATCAAAAAGGCGATGGAGCTGCGTACTGACGGCAGAAATGTGGAGCTGATGGCAAGAGATATCTCAAAGACCGAAGAAGATTATCGCACCTATGCAAAGCAGAATCACTTTGTGAATGTGACATTTATGTAAGGAGACGGATACGATGGAAGAGATGAGATATTTAACCTTTGCCCTTGGGAAGGGAAGACTGGCGAAGAAAACTTTAGAGATGTTTGAACAGATCGGCATAACCTGCGAGGAGATGAAGGACAAAGACACCAGAAAACTGATCTTTGTAAATGAAGAATTAAAACTCCGTTTTTTCCTTGCGAAGGGACCGGATGTGCCGACATATGTTGAATATGGTGCAGCAGATATTGGTATCGTTGGAAAAGATACGATCTTAGAGGAAGGCAGAAATATTTACGAGGTACTTGATCTTGGATTTGGAAAATGCCGCATGTGCATCTGTGGACCGGAAAATGCAAAAGAGCTGTTAAACCATCATGAACTGATCCGCGTTGCAACCAAGTATCCGCGGATTGCAAAAGATTATTTCTATAATAAGAAACATCAGACTGTGGAGATCATCAAGCTGAACGGATCAATCGAGTTGGCGCCGATCGTTGGCTTATCTGAAGTTATCTGCGATATCGTAGAAACCGGCTCCACCCTGCGTGAGAACGGTTTGTCGGTGTTAGAGGAAGTTTGTCCGCTTTCTGCCCGCATGGTAGTCAATCAGGTGAGCATGAAGATGGAAAATGAGCGCATTACAAAACTGATTTCCGATTTAAAGACCGTCATATAAGATAACAAAAACCGTTTGCCACAGCAATGTTTTGAATACAGACGGAACAGATGTTTTGAAATGGAGGAGAAGTATGCGAATTATAGAACTGACAGAAGAGGCAAGAACAAATATACTGGAAAATCTTTTAAAAAGAAGCCCGAATTCCTATGGTGAATTTGAAGGCAGAGTAAATGAGATCATAGAAAATGTAAGGGCAAACCGCGATGCAGCGATCTTTGATTACACAAAGCGTTTTGATGGAGCTGACATCAACGCGGAGAATATCCTTGTGACGGAGGATGAGATTAAAGAGGCCTACGAAAAAGTGGATGAAAAACTGCTTACGGTGATCCGCAAGGCGCTGGTAAATATCCGCAAATATCATGAAAAACAGCGCCAGTATTCCTGGTTTGATTCCGAGGAGTCCGGCATTATTTTAGGACAGAAAGTGACTGCCTTGGAAAAAGTCGGCGTTTATGTACCGGGCGGAAAGGCAGTTTATCCGTCCTCCGTGCTTATGAACATCGTTCCGGCAAAGGTTGCGGGTGTAAAAACTATCGTTATGACAACACCTCCCGGAAAAGACGGAAAAGTCAATCCGGCGACCTTAGTTGCGGCAAAAGAGGCAGGTGTGGATGCAATCTATAAAGTCGGCGGTGCACAGGCGATCGCAGCGCTGGCATTTGGTACGGAAAGCGTTCCAAAGGTAGACAAAATCGTAGGTCCTGGTAATATCTATGTTGCCCTGGCAAAGAAAGCCGTATTTGGTTTTGTAAGCATTGACTCCATTGCAGGCCCTAGTGAGATCATGGTGTTAGCAGATGAAACTGCAAACCCGCGTTTTGTTGCAGCAGACCTTCTCTCGCAGGCAGAACATGACGAGATGGCATCTGCGATCCTTGTTACAACGAGCAGGGATTTAGCGGAGCAGGTATCAAAAGAAGTGGAAGGTTTTGTGGCACAGTTATCCAGAAAAGAAATCATTCAGAAGTCTTTGGATAATTATGGTTATATCTTAGTGGCAGAAAGTATGGACGAGGCGATCGCGACAGTGAACGAGATTGCATCCGAGCATCTTGAACTTGTCACAAAGAATCCATTTGAGACGATGACAAAGATCCGCAACGCGGGAGCAATTTTTGTCGGGGAATATTCCAGTGAACCATTGGGTGATTATTTCGCCGGTCCAAACCATGTGCTGCCGACGAACGGAACTGCAAAATTTTTCTCACCGCTTAGCGTGGATGATTTTATCAAAAAGTCAAGCATTATCTCTTATTCAAGAGAGGCATTAGAGCCGATTTATAAAGATATCGTACAGTTTGCAGAATGTGAACAGTTAACGGCGCATGCAAATTCAATCCGTGTACGATTTGAAGACTAGAGAGGAATGTGGTAAAATGGAAAGAACGGCGGAGTACATACGAAAAACAAAAGAAACGGATATTAAGATTAATCTGAATATAGACGGAACTGGTAAAGCGGAGATTGACACTGGGATCGGCTTTTTTGATCATATGTTAGAAGGATTTGCCAGACATGGTTTTTTTGATCTGGATGTCAAAGTGGAAGGGGATCTTGCCGTGGACTGCCATCACACGATCGAAGACACCGGAATCGTGCTTGGTAATGCGATCCGCAAAGCGTTAAAAAATAAAAAGGGCATCAAGCGTTTTGGAAACTGTATTTTGCCGATGGATGAGACACTGGTGCTCTGCGCCGTGGATCTCTCCGGCAGACCTTATCTTGTTTTTGATGGCGAATTTACTGTGGAGCGGGTAGGGTATATGGACACGGAGATGGTTAAAGAATTTTTCTATGCCGTTTCTTATGCAGCGGGTATGAATCTGCATATCCGTGTATTGTCCGGCGGCAATAACCATCATATGATCGAAGCAATGTTCAAGGCATTTGCGAGGGCGTTAGATGAAGCAACCGGCTATGATCCGCGTATCACGGATGTGTTGTCCACAAAAGGCAGCCTGTAGGAAAACTTGCGATTCCTGCAGAAATCTGTCTTAGGTATATATCACAAAAGAAAAACGTGTATGGCTTGTTAAGAAAATGCAGGAATGGAGAGTTTTTAAATATGGAACACAAAAATATTGTTGCCACCATTTACTTAAAAAATGGACAGGCAGTAAAAGGCATGGATAATTTTGAACCAATGGGCTGGGACGTGATCAGTCTGGCACGTCTTTATAATGACAGCGGTATCGATAAAATCATCATTTTTGATCTCTCAGACGATGACGAAGAACACGAGAAGAATATCCATACCATCAAAAATATCAACCGCAATGTCGAGATCAAAGTCTGCGCAGGTGGAAACATCAGCCGCTTTGAGGATGTCAAGAAGTTTATTTATGCCGGATGCCTGCAGGTTATTGTAAACGGTGCAAAATCAAACAGCATGGATATTGCAAGAGAGGCGAGCGACCGTTTTGGAAAAGAGCGCATCCTTGTTTCCGTGGCAAATGTTGATTTTGTATTCAAACATCAGGAGGAGATGCAGGAGCATTTTCACGAACTTCTGGTTTTAAACACCAGCGTTTTGACGGCAATCGAAAATATTACAGACGTTCCGTATGTCGTATATTTTGAGGAATGCGATTACGAGAAAATTATTGAGACCTTAAAACGCGAAAATGTACGCGGAATTGCCGGATCTTTTATCAATGATCCTGAGACAGATATCATGGAAACGAAAGCACAGCTCTCTGCAGGCGGGATCAAGATGGATAATTTCGAACCGGCATTAAAATGGGCAGATTTAAAGAAAAATTCGGATGGCATGGTTCCGGTTATTGTGCAGGATTACCGCACGGATGAGGTTTTGATGCTTGCCTACATGAACGAAGAGGCTTTTGAAACGACGATCAATATCGGAAAGATGACCTATTACAGCAGAAGCCGCCAGGAGTTATGGATCAAAGGTATGACATCCGGACATATCCAGTATGTAAAGTCACTGACCGCAGACTGTGATTATGATACGATCTTAGCGAAAGTATCACAGATCGGTGCAGCCTGCCACACCGGAAATGTCTCCTGTTTCTTTAATGAGATCGTCAAGAAGGAGTATATGGAGAAAAATCCGCTGAAAGTATTAGAGGATGTCTATGCGATTATTTTAGACCGCAAGGCAAACCCGAAAGAGGGGTCATACACGAACTATCTGTTTGACAAAGGACTCGATAAGATCTTAAAGAAGATCGGAGAAGAGGCATCAGAAATCATCATCGCAGCCAAAAATCCGGATCCGGAAGATATCAAATATGAGATATCCGATTTCATGTATCATATGATGGTGCTGATGGCGGAAAAGGGAGTTACGTGGGAGGAGATCACACAGGAGCTTTCACAGAGGTAATATACGAAGGACATTTACAGGCAGAAATTACTTGTAAATGTCCTTTTGCAGGTTCGTCATGAATAACAAATATTTATGAAAGAGAGATTACAATGATACCATTAAAAATAGAAACACTGTTAAAAGGCCGCGTGGTTGAACATGATCGGGTAGAATATAAAACAGGATGGAACCCAAATGATATCATTCATTCTATTTGTGCTTTTGCAAATGATTATGACAATACAAACGGTGGATATATTGTGATCGGTGTAAAAGAAGAAAATGGGATGCCGGTATTTCCTTTAGAAGGGGTACCAAAAGAGGATCTGGATTCCATCCAACAGGAAATTTTTCAGTATTGCAATCAGATCGTTCCAAGATATATTCCGAGAATGGAAATCATTGATTATCAGAATTCCGGAATTTTTTTGATTTATCTTTGGTGTTCTGCTGGTGACAGTGGTCCATATCAGGCGCCTAAAACTGTTTATCTGGAAATTGATAATATCAGACGGGGATATCTGGAAGATTTTATTAAGAAAAGCAATAGCAGCCTGATCGAAGAAATCAATAACAGTACGCTCGAAGAATTACTCCTTGCCGAAGAAGTCGCCGATGAGACAGATACAGAATTGGATATTAGAAATATCGGGGTTTTAATGTTTGCAGAACATCCGGAAAAATTTATCCCAGGATCATACATTGAGTTAATCCGGTTTAATACAAAAGAAGCAGAGGCATCCGATGATTTTATTGAAAAAACCTTTATAGGTCCTATCTGGAAACAGGTTCAGGATGCATTAGATTACATTAACACAAATGTTATTGAAGAAAAAGTTGTAAAACTTCAGGGGCAGGCGGAATCAGAACGATTTTTTCATAAATCATATCGTGAACAGGAACCTGTTGAAATCCGGATTTACGTCGACATATTCCCAAAATATTACGTGAACTTAAGAAAAATGGTTCTCCTGGACCGGAATTTGATATGGATGATGACAGAACATATTTGAATACAATTATTCATATCCGCGATGGATTTGATAAAAATGAGATTATGTCCAAATCAATGTCCGAATCAATGTCCGAATTAGAAATTGCCAGAATACAGGTAATATTACAATATCTGACTGTTCATGATACCATTAACAGTGCAAAAGCGGCTGAATTACTGGATGTAGAGAAAAAGACCGCAAGCCGGCTGTTGTCAAAAGCTGAAAAAGTAGAAGTTCTGATCAGCAAAGGCAAAACGAAAGATAAAGTTTATATGAAAAAATAATTTTGGTATATCAGATAAAATCCTGAAAATGAAAATTGGAGACTCCATGTTTGAAAAAATAAAACAACTTATGACTGGTAATCTGTCAAAATGCGGCAGGCAGGTCTACATCGATGATCTGCGCGTCATAGCGACCGTATTTGTGATCGGGGTGCATACAGTCTCACTGGCTGCCACGATGACAGAATACGGAAGCATCCCATTCCGGGTGCTTACCATCTTTAATTTTATATTTTTGTCCTGCAACCTGCTTTTTGTCATGTTAAGCGGAGCATTATTGCTCCCGGTAAAAAATGAATCGATCGGCAGTTTTTTCCGGAAACGTTTCACAAAAGTTGCAATTCCGCTGGTTGTCTATTACATTCTGTATATCGTGGCAAAGGAAGGGCTTGTCTGGCTGAGACCGGACCACTGGATTCTGATGTTGAGGCGTATTTTAACGGGGGCTCCAATGGAGGCACCTCATTTCTGGCTGGTCTATGTGATCATCTGGCTGTATGTACTGACGCCGTTTATGCGGTATATTGTACATAATATTCCCGATACCGTATTGTCGGGTGTGATAGGGGTCGTATTTGCAATTTGTGCATTGGACACCTATCTACCACTTTACGGAATCAACTCTGTGTTTGGCATTGTGGTGGATTCTTATGCGGGCACTTTTTTACTTGGATATTTTCTTTCTGAAAAATGCAGCAGAAAGATAGAAAATTTTTTCATGTTTACAGGATTTCTATCATTTATTGAAACCTGTATGTGGATCTGGAACGGAAATGATTATGCCAATTATATTTATCAGAATTCGCCCACAATGATGTGTTTTACGGCAGCTATCTTTTTGTTGGTAAAGCGCCTTGCGTCCCAAAAAACAAAAAGCAGTTTCTTTGTGCAGTGGATCAGCCGGTACAGTTATTCTATTCTGCTGATCCACTGGGGCGTACTTCATTTTGTGGTCAAACAGAAACTGCATGTTAATGTGCTCGGCGGTGGCATTGTCGGCGGCTGTATTGTGATGATGGTACTGACTCTTTTTATCTCAGCAATCGGTGCAATGATCCTTGACAATACGCTGCTGAAATGGATCCAGAAACCTTTTACAAAAAAGCAGAGACAGAAATAAAAATACAAGGTATGAATTTGTCCATAGATTCATAAAATGATATCAAAAATCAGAATAAAAAAACGATGTTTACTTAAAAACGGTCACTGGTATACATAATATTTTTATGGTAAATCAGTGCCGGGACACAGAACTGCTGTATGAAATCAGTCATATAATTTTATGCAGATGGACTGGCACAGAAATGGAGTGTTCTATGGACAGACAGACAGTCAAACGGCGCAGGGAATATGTGCAGAATATCCGCAATTCTTTTTATGAGGAAAACGGGATGCAGAAGAGAGAGACCAGAGAGGTGGATGATTCTGCACCGGAAATGGGGCTTGCGGCAGCACTGAAACTGCGCATTTTTTTATCTGTATGTATATTTGCAGCTTTTTTAGGCTGCATGTATACCCATACGGATTTGTGTGGTTACAGCACGCAGACGATCACAGAAATGATCTGTGATAATCATTATTATACAAATCTGAAAAATTATGTTATGATACATTGAGCGCAAGTGAGTCAACATACATGTATGATTGACGAACGGCGAAATTTGAGCGCGAAAGAAGAAATGGAAAGGATTTTTTTAAATGACAAAATTAGCTTTATCTGATGAGATACTGATGAAGATTGATAAACCGGCGCGCTATATCGGTAACGAGTTAAACAGCGTGGTAAAAGAGAAAGATACGGTTGATATCCGATTTGTGATGTGTTTCCCGGATGTTTATGAGATTGGAATGTCACATCTTGGTATCCAGATTTTATACGATATGTTAAATAAAAGAGAGGACGTCTGGTGTGAGCGCGTCTATTCCCCATGGCCGGATCTGCATGCAATTTTAAAAGAAGAGAATATCCCGTTATTTTCTTTAGAGTCGCAACAGCCGGCAAAGGATGCGGATTTCTTGGGAATTACGATACAGTACGAGATGTGTTATACCAATATCTTACAGATCTTAGATCTAAGCCAGATTCCAATCGAGGCAGCAGACAGGACGGAAAATGATCCGATCTTAATTGGCGGAGGTCCATGTACCTATAACCCGGAACCGATTGCGGAATTTTTTGATCTGTTTTATATGGGAGAAGGCGAAATTTCCTATGATGCACTGCTGGATCTGTACAAAAAAATGAAGCAGGAAGGAGCTTCGCGCAAGGATTTTTTACATGAGGCCGCAAAGATTCCTGGTATTTATGTACCATCTTTATATGAAGTAAGCTATAAAGAGGATGGAACGATCGCCGGATTTGAACCGGTGTATGAGGATGTGCCACGCACGGTCACAAAACAGATTGTTACAGATATGACGCAGGCAGTTTATCCGGAAAAACCGATTGTACCATTTATCAAGGCAACACAGGACCGCGTGGTTCTTGAGATCCAGCGAGGCTGTATCCGTGGCTGCCGTTTCTGCCAGGCGGGTATGGTCTACCGTCCGACACGTGAAAAAGATGTGGAACGGTTAAAAAAACTTGCGTACCAGATGTTAAAGTCAACCGGACATGAAGAGATCTCTTTAAGCTCTTTAAGTTCTTCCGATTACTCACAGTTACAGGAGCTTGTGACATTTTTAATTGAGGAATTTAAGGGAAAAGGTGTCAATATTTCTCTTCCATCTCTGCGTATCGATGCATTTTCCTTAGATGTTATGGGAAAAGTGCAGGATATCAAGAAAAGCAGTCTGACCTTTGCACCGGAGGCTGGTTCCCAGCGTCTCAGGGATGTTATCAATAAAGGTCTTACAAAAGAGGTTATCTTAGAAGGTGCCGGAATGGCATTTGAAGGTGGCTGGAATAAGGTAAAGCTTTACTTTATGTTAGGGCTTCCGACCGAGACAGAAGAGGATATGAAGGCGATCCCGGAACTGGCAAACGATATTGCGGTACGTTATTATGAGATTCCAAAAGATCAGCGGAATGGGAAATGCCAGATCACAATTTCAACATCGTTTTTTGTGCCAAAGCCTTTTACACCGTTCCAGTGGGCATCCATGCATGACCCGGAGGACTATATTGCGCGTGCGAAAGTTGTCAATGACACGGTAAAAGAGCAGTTAAACCGTAAAAGCATCAAATACAACTGGCATGAAGCTGATGTGACGGTGTTAGAGGGTGTATTAGCACGCGGTGACCGCAAGGTCGGAAATGTGATCCGCACGGTTTATGAGCGTGGCGGCATATTTGATGCGTGGTCCGAATATTTTGATTACCAGAGATGGTTGGATGCATTTGCGGAATGTGGCGTGGATATGGATTTTTACACCAAAAGAGAGCGCTCACTTGATGAAGTATTTCCATGGGATTTCATTGATACCGGCGTGACGAAAGAATTCTTAAAACGCGAATGGCAAAATGCCATGGAAGAGAATGTGACTCCAAACTGCAGGATGCGCTGCTCCGGATGTGGTGCCGCCCAGTTTAAAACAGGGGTATGTATGGCAGAGCGTTAAAAAAGATATTTAACGTTTTACATGAGATACTTAATGTGAAAGAAGAAAGGGTTAATGTAAGGTTGACATTATGATAAAGATAAGGATTAAATTCCGTAAATACGGTGTGATGCGTTTTATCGGACATCTGGATATTATGCGTTATTTTCAGAAGGCAATGCGCAGGGCAGAAATTGATATCTGCTACTCGGAAGGCTTTTCCCCGCACCAGATCATGTCTTTTGCGGCACCGCTTGGTGTCGGAATCACCAGTGATGGAGAGTATCTTGATATTGAAGTAAATTCTACCAGATCAAGCGAAGCGTCTATTAAGGCACTGAATGATACCATGGTGGAAGGTGTGGAAGTCACAGAGTATGTAAAGCTGCCGGACAATGCAAAAACAGCAATGTCCATGGTTGCAGCGGCGGACTATGACCTTTACTTTAAAGAAGGGTATGAACCGGCTGCAGACGTTAGAACTTTTGCAGATGGCATCCGTCAGTATTTTACGGAAAAAGAAGAATTTCTGATCACAAAACAGACGAAAAAAAGCGAAAAAGTCATGGATTTAAAGCAGCTTGTATATGCATTTGATGTGTCAGAAAGAGACGGCAGACCGGTATTTTATTTAAAAGTATCCACAGGAAGTACGGATAACCTAAAGCCGGAACTTGTACTAGAAGCAATGTTTCAGGCAATGGGATATACTTATGATCAGAATGCGATCCAGATTCACCGCAGGGATGTCTATGCCATGGATCCGGCAGGAGATGGATTTATTTCCCTTGGGAAAATGGGGGAAGTGATCGGGTAATATGAACCGTTTTATTATTACAACAACAGAAATCGAAAAAAAAGAATACCGCATTGCGGCACTCTGTGATGCCAGACAAAAACTGATCGAAGTGACCACGGAATCCATGACCGGGACATCTGTGCTTGGAAATATTTATATAGGCAGGGTAGAAAATGTTGTAAAAAATCTGAATGCTGCCTTTGTCTGCATCGCACCGGGACAGAACTGTTACCTGCCGCTGCAGGAGCTGAAAAATCCTGTTTTTACCAAAAAACAATCAGAAAAAAAAGCAATTTGTGCAGGGGATGAACTTTTAGTTCAGGTGGTAAAAGAAGCATTAAAGACGAAGGATCCTTCCGTAAGTACGAACCTTACGTTTACCGGAAAATATGTGATCCTTACGACTGGAAAACGAAAAATCGGTGCATCTTCCAAGCTGCCAAAAGAGAAAAGAGAAAAACTGTTAAAGATCGTAGAAGATTTTCTTTCAGGCAAAGAACAGATTCCATATGGTGTGATCATCCGTACCAATGCTGCGCAGGCATCAAAAGAGGAACTGCTTTTGGAATTGGCACAGCTTGAGGCAGAAGTTCAAAAAATCATCTCAGGCGCAAAATATTTGATCCGCTATTCTCTGGTACATAAAGAGGAACAGCCGTGGCAGAAGATGTTAAACGGACTTTATGAAACAGAACTGGGGGAAGTGGTGACGGATGACAGAGAAATCTTTGAGACAATCTGTAACATGTATGGTGTCGGTGCAAAACAGCTTGTAACCGGGGGCAGTGTGAGATCCAGGGTAGATGAAATACTCACCGGACATGGTCTTAAAATCCGCTATTATGAAGATGAAATGGTTTCATTATCTGCACTTAGCGGGATCACATCACAGCTTCACGATGCATTGAGGGAGAGAGTATGGTTAAAGTCAGGTGCATACCTTATTATCCAGCCGACGGAAGCTCTGACGGTAATTGATGTAAATACCGGAAAAAACATTGCCAAAAAGGAAATGCAGGAAAACTTCCTTAAAGTAAATATCGAAGCTGCAGAAGAAATTGCAAGACAGTTAAGGCTGCGCAATATTTCAGGGATTGTCATTGTTGATTTTATCAATCTGGAAGCAAAGTCGGCAGAGAGTGAACTTTTAAATGTTTTTGGAGCGGCACTGAAAAAAGATCCGGTACCAACGCAGATCGTTGAGATGACAAAACTCGGTCTTGTTGAGGTCACGCGGAAGAAAATCAAAAAATCACTGCGGGAGAGTTTGTCCTGACACAATCTGGAACATTTTACGGACATTTGAGTATCATCAAAATTAAGAAAGTATAGAGAGAATAAAAATGAATTTAAGTTTTATTGAGATTTTAAAAGTAATTTTTCTTGGAATCGTGGAGGGAATCACGGAATGGCTCCCGATCAGCAGCACCGGACACATGCTTTTAGTGGACGAATTTTTACAGCTAAACGCAAGTGATTCCTTTAAGGAAATGTTTTTTATTATCATTCAGCTTGGTGCGATCCTTGCGGTTGTAGTCCTCTACTGGAACCGGATGTTTCCGTTCCAGTTTAAGGATAAGGCGAAGCCTGTGATAAGAAAAGATATTTTTTCCTTATGGTTTAAAGTAGTGGTAGCATGTATTCCGGGAGCGGCTGTCACAATATTATTTGACGATTATATCGAAGCACATCTTCACACACCGGTTGTGATTGCGATCGCTCTGATCTTTTATGGTGTTGCCTTTATTCTGATTGAAAACTGGAATAAGACAAGAGAGCCAAAGATCAAAACACTTGCGGATATTTCCTACCAGACTGCATTTATGATCGGATTGTTTCAGGTTCTTTCCATCATTCCTGGAACTTCACGTTCCGGTGCAACGATCATAGGTGGACTGATCATCGGTGTCTCCCGTGTAGCTGTTGCGGAGTTCACGTTCTACCTTGCAGTTCCGGTTATGCTCGGCATGAGCCTCTTAAAACTCTTGAAATTTGGATTCGCATTTACCGGGGCAGAGCTTGTGATCCTGGGAGTTGGAACAGTGGTTGCATTTCTTGTATCCATTGTTGTCATCCGCTTTTTGATGTCCTATATCCGGAAACATGACTTTAAGGTATTTGGATGGTACCGTATCGTGCTTGGAGCGCTGGTGCTGGTTTATTTTGCTTTCAGATAAAAATATTTTATAAATTTGTAAAAAATGGTTGACGTAACAAAAAATATATGCTAAAGTAACGAAGTATGCCGCACAGTGAGGTCTGAAAGTCCGTCTATACTGTATCAATCACAGATAGAAGGCACCATAACTGGCGAGTAATGATAATAGGAGGTGCCATATGTACGCAATTATAGCAACAGGTGGTAAACAGTACAAAGTATCCGAAGGCGATATCATTACCATTGAAAAGCTCGGAAAAGAAGCTGGTGAGAAAGTAACTTTTGATCAGGTTTTAGCTGTATCTGACAACGGTATCAAAGTTGGTTCTGATGTAGCAAACGCTTCTGTAGAAGCTTCTGTCGTAAAAGAGGGCAGAGGTAAAAAAGTTATCGTTTACAAGTACAAGAGAAAGACTGGCTATCACAAGAAAAACGGTCACAGACAGGCGTTTACACAGGTTAAGATTGAAAAGATCAACGCGTAATCGACAGGGAAAGTTGTTATGACAAAGATAACGATTTTCAGAAACCGTGACAACGAGTTTTTAGGCTTTGAATGTCTTGGACATGCCGGATATGCAGAGGAAGGCGAAGATATTGTATGTGCAGGGATTTCCGCATTGGTCATCAATACGGTAAACAGTCTCGGCTTATATACGAAAGATGCCTTTTCCACTGATTCGGATGAGGAGACAGGAAAGATAAGCTTATCGTTTTCTTCCCCGGCAGGACATGATGCCGATCTACTTATGAAGTCATTGGTTTTAGGTTTGCAGGGAATACAAAACACTTATGGAAATGATTATATCATTCTAAAATTCAGGGAGGTGTAAGACATGTTAAATATGAACCTTCAGTTTTTTGCTCATAAAAAGGGAGTTGGTTCTACAAAGAACGG
>OGIU01000162.1_pt1 | contig 46012 bp, 39 predicted proteins | sample 1571791 | NCBI WGS metagenome assembly OGIU01 (sample SAMEA2582104, study PRJEB24529) | metagenome | biome: Human gut stool | place: China | collected 2011
GACCCATTTAACGATTTCGATTTTCTCGTCATACGAGACCTTTCGTCCCATCTTCCGCACCCGCTTTCTTACTGGTTCTTTACCATTATTGTAAAGGATGACCCAGTTACGAAGTTGGGATAATCCACGGATATCATACTTTAATAGGATTTCTTTGGTAGGAAGACGGTGATTTCGATAATCACGGACGGCACGAAGCTTAAGCTTCTTAGGGTACCGGCGATTGTGTACTGGGCGCTCTAAATTAGCCAATCCGCCAGTTAGATACTGCTGGATCCAACGCTTTAAACTCCCTGCACCTACATTGTGATAATCAGCGAAAACCTTGAGTGACTCGTTAACGTTTTGAAATTGACTTAATAAGCGAAGCTTAGTAGTCGTTGAATAGGTGATTTTCATAAAAATAGCCTCAAAAGTCATCACTTTTTATTTCTTAAAGTGACAACTTTTAAGGCTATTGTACGGCAGACCTAGTGCCTAAATACGACCTGCCCGGGAAGTCATTTGCCATCCTCCTTTACCCGGCACTCACCGTCGGCCGGCCCAGTTTAAACTGGTTTTTGAGCCGCCCGGCGATCATCATGGCGGCCACCAAGAAGATAAAGCAGGTGGCAAAACCGGCCTGGATCCCAAAGAGGGTCCCCCGGTGGCCCCACTGCCCCATTAAGCCGACGACAGAAACGAGCACCGCCGTTCCCAGCGAGGCCGCTACCTGACGGATGGTGTTAAAAGTCGCTACCCCGTCTGGCACCAGGTCAAAGGGTAAGATCCCCAGGGCGTGGGTTTGCAGGGGGATCAGCATCGAAACCAACCCCAGCTGGCGCACCGCCTGAAAGAGCGCTAAGACCACCGGCCCACTAGCGGCGCCAATCGTAGCTTGAAACAGGGTCCCCGCTCCGTCCACCACCAGTCCGAACAAGACCAGCCGCCGCACCGACAAGCGGTCGTACAACCGCCCGCTTAACCGCGACAAGAACCCCGTCACTAGCGCCCCCGGCAGGATCACTAGTCCTGACACCAGGGCGCTTTTTTGTTGAACGTTTTGCACTAGGAGCGGCAATAAGATGGTGTTGCCAAACATGGTCGCCACGATCAACATGTTGATCAAGGTTGCCACCACGAATTGATCATAGGCCATCACCGAGAAGTTAATCAAGGGCGCCTTAACCCCGCGTTGGCTGAAGTAAAAGATGACTAACGCGACCGCCCCGACAACTAAGAGCCCCAGCACCTGCCAGGTCCAAAACGGGCTGGTCGAAACGTTGGATAGCCCCATCAGTAATGCCCACAGGCCGATTGAGACAATCGCCATCCCGCGGGTGTCGAAGTGGGGGTTTTCGTTGTGGGGGATCCGGGGCAACTGGATCACCGCCGCCACTAAGGTGAGTACGGAGAAGGGCACGATTACCAAAAAGAGCCAGCGCCAGGATAGGTCGTCTAGGATTAGCCCCGACACGGTCGGACCAATGATCGGCGAGAAGTTAAAGGCCAGTCCAATGATCCCCATGATCGTCCCCTTTTTCTTGGGTTCGGCGTAGCGGATCGCCAAGACGTTGACCAGGGGCATCATGATCCCCGCCCCAGCCGCTTGAACCACCCGGGCAATCACGACCGTCCAAAAGGTGGGCGCCACCGCTCCCCCCACCGTGCCGACTAAAAAGACCACCGTGGCAATGATAAAGAGGGTGCGAAAGGACCAGCGCCGAATCAGGTAGGCCGATAACGGGATCATCATGGCGTTCGTTAGCATGTAGGCGTTGATGATCCACTGCACCGTCCCCTCACTCACGCTAAAGACCCGCATTAACTGGGGCAACCCCGTATTCATCAGGGTGGAACACAATAACCCAAAGAAGGTCCCAAAGACCATAATGACTAGTGACCGTGCAATTCGTTGATCCTTCAATTTTCTTCTCCCGCTCCTAAGTAACGATAATTTCTTAAATATACCACTTAGCCGGGAACAAAAAAAGGCCGGGGAGCCCACCTTCCCCGGCCTCTTTAATCTTTATAACGCTGACTAATTTAACGGCCCCGCCGGTAAGGTCGGGGGGTTCCTTAAGATCGCTAGCGAGTTGATTTGGTCGGCGTGGAGCTGGTCAATTAAACCATCAACGCCGTCAAACTTAATTTCGCCGCGCAGCCGTTGTATCCAACTGACGGTGACGTGCTCGCCGTAAATGTTACCCTTGAAATCAAAGAGGTAAACTTCGATCGTCTTGTGCTTATTTTGCCCAAAGGTGACGTTGTAGCCCACCGAGGCCATCCCGCCGTACCAGTGGCCGTCAACCAAGAAGTTGACCGTGTACACACCCACGGCCGGGATCCGTTCGAGCGGGTCCCAGGCGACGTTGGCGGTCGGAAAGCCGATCGTCCGGCCCCGGGCCAGACCGTGAACCACGATTCCGCTGGTTTGGTACCGGTAGCCCAGGAGCTGGTTAGCGTCTTCCACCCGGCCCTGGTCAATCAGGTCGCGGATCCGGCTGGAGCCAATCTTTGCGCCCCTGGTTTCCTGTTTTTTAACCGTCACCACGTCAAAACGGCCGGCCGCGTACCCCACCAAGCGGTCCATCGTGGCGACGTCCTTTTTGCCATAGGTGTGGTCAAAACCGGCCACCACCGCCACCGCGTGCATCCTGACTAGGTAATCGCTGACGAACTCTTCGGGACTCAGGCTGCCGAGTTTGGCCGTGAAGTCAACCAGGTAAACCAGATCGGCGCCCAGCTGTTCCAGCAGGGCCAGCTTCCGGTCAATGGTGGTCAGGTAATGGACCCCCTCATCGTAGCGCTGGTAGACGATCCCCGGTAGCTTGTCGTAGGTCAAAACGGCTAGGGGGACCTGGCGGCGGACCGCCTCTTCTTTGGCCCGGGCGATCACCGCTTGGTGGCCGCGGTGAACCCCGTCAAAAAAGCCCATTGCGACCACTACCGGACCGTCCGGTACCTGTTGCTCTAATAGTGGATGGTGTACCTTTATTACTTCCATTGTCTTCCCTCTAACTATTCTTAAACATCTTTTCGGGTTGGTAGTGGCGCTCAACGTGCTTATAAACGGCCTTGGTGTCCCCTTGGTAGGTAACCACCACCCGCGGCTCTTGGGGGGTTACCTCGCTTTGCTTGAGCCAGCCACCGTTTTGAACGGCTTGCCACTGCTCGGCGTTGAGTGCCAGGTGGGGCAGGTCCTTGACGGCGTAATCAAGCGGGTACAAGTTGACCATCCCGCTCGCCGTGACCATGTCTTGGATGTCATCAAGGCTCAGGGTCTGATCCAAGGTGAAGCCACCCGACTTTAACCGGGTCAAAGACGACATCACCCCCGGGTAGCCCAACTTGGCGGCTAGGTCGACGGCCAGGGTCCGCACATACGTCCCCTTGGAGCAGGCTACCTTAAAGCGGACCCGCTGGACTTGCCGTTCCTGGTCGTAACTGGTGGCTAGCAGGGTGAACTGGTCGATCGTCACTTGGCGCTTAGGGCGTTCCACGGTTTCACCAGCCCGGGCGTACTCGTATAAGCGCTTCCCCTTGACCTTCACGGCCGAATACATCGGCGGCACCTGGGTGATTTCCCCGGTCATTTCGGCCATTTTTTCCGCAATCATTTCTCGAGCGATGGGCGCCGGCACCGGCTTTTGGTCGACCACTTCCCCATCGAGGTCTTCGGTGGTCGTCGCTAGCCCAATCGTCAATTCGCCGGCGTACTCCTTACCCGAGGCCATCAGGTATTCCACGGCCTTGGTGGCGTTGCCGATCGCAATTGGTAAGACCCCGTCCACGTTGGGATCCAGGGTCCCCGAGTGGCCGACCTTCTTGGTGTGTAAAATCCGCCGCAAGCGGGCGATGCAATCAAACGAGGTCATCCCCCGCTCCTTATAAAGTGGAATGATTCCGTCCATTGGTCTTCCTTTCTGCTCTATAAAAAAGGCCCCAACGTCCACTAAACGAACGCTAGGGCCCAACTACTGTTAGAGCTCGTTATTTTTGTGAAGCTCGTTCAGCAGCTCGTCAATGCGACTCCCGTATTCAATCGATGGGTCGCGGACAAACTTAATTTCCGGTGCCTTGAAAATATTCAGGCGGCTCCCCAGCTCGCTGCGCACCAGCCCGGTCGCCTTATCCAACCCGGTTTGGGTTTTCTCGGCGTCCGAAGCCAGCTTTGACAGGATCGTGTAGTAGATCGTCGCTTGCTGCAGGTCACCCGTTACGTCAACGCCGGTCACCGTTACCCCGTTGACCCGGGGATCGCGGACCCGCTTTAAGAGGATGTCGTCGACTTCGCGCTGAATCTGTTGCGCGAGCCGTTCCACCCGGAATTGCTTATTCGGCATGGCGCTCCTCCTTTACTTAACCGGAACTTCTTTCATGTGGTAAGCTTCGATGACGTCGTTTTCCTTGACGTCGTTGAAGTTCTTGATCGTCAACCCACATTCAAAGCCCATCTTAACTTCCTTAGCGTCGTCCTTGAAGCGCTTGAGTGAGCCCAATTCGCCTTCGTAAATGACCACGCCGTCACGGATCAGGCGGACCTTGGCGTCGCGGGTGATCTTACCGGAGACAACCATCCCCCCGGCAATCGTCCCGATCTTGGACGCCTTGTAAAGTTGCCGCACTTCAACTTGACCCAGCACTTCTTCTTCGTAAACTGGTTCCAGCATCCCCTTCATGGCGTCTTCAACTTCTTCGATCGCGTTGTAGATCACCCGGTGTAAGCGGATGTCGATGTTGTTAGTTTCGGCTTCGGACTTCGCCAGCGGAGTTGGGCGAACGTTAAAGCCGATGATGATGGCGTTGGAAGCTTCGGCCAGGGTAACGTCTGATTCAGAGATCGCCCCAACGGCCTTGTGGATGATGTCGACCCGCACGCCGTCAACCTGGATCTTTTGCAGGCTTTGGGCGAGAGCCTCAACGGACCCTTGCACGTCGGCCTTGATGATGATCGGCAGGGACTTCATTTCACCCTTCTTCATCGTGTCAAAGAGGTTGTCCAGGGTCACGTGACTAGTGCGGCGCCGCTTTTCGTCTTCGGCCCGCTTAGCCCGTTCTTCCCCGGCGGCCCGGGCCGTCTTTTCGTCGTCAAAGACAACAAAGTGGTCCCCGGCTTCCGGCACCCCGTTGAGCCCGGTAATTTCGACTGGCGTCGATGGGGTGGCGTCCTTGATCCGCCGGCCGTTTTCGTTGGTCATCGTCCGGACCCGACCAAAGGTGTCGCCGACCACGATTGGGTCCCCTACGTGCAGGGTCCCTTGTTGAACCAAGAGGGTGGCTACGGACCCCTTCCCCTGGTCGAGGCGGGCTTCCACCACTGCCCCAGCGGCGTTTTGGTCTGGGTTCGCCTTTAATTCCATCACTTCGGCTTGCAGCAAGATCATGTCGAGCAATTCGTCGATGTTCTTGCCGAACTTGGCGGAAACCTTGACGTAAATCGTGTCCCCACCCCAGTCTTCTGGGATCAGGCCGTATTCGGTCAGTTGTTCCGTGACGTGGTCCGGGTTAGCGCCCGGCTTGTCGATCTTATTCACGACGACGATGATCGGCGTGCCGGCTGCCTTGGCGTGGTTAATGGCTTCGATCGTTTGTGGCATCACCCCGTCATCGGCGGCCACCACTAGAACGGTGATGTCGGTGATGTTGGCCCCACGCGCCCGCATTTCGGTAAAGGCGGCGTGCCCTGGGGTGTCCAAGAAGGTGATCAACTTGTCGTTGTACTTAACTTGGTAGGCCCCAATGGCTTGGGTGATCCCGCCGGCTTCGCCTTCGGTCACGTGGGAGTGACGAATCTTGTCTAGCAAGGTCGTCTTCCCGTGGTCAACGTGCCCCATGACCGTCACAACCGGTGGCCGGTCGGCGAGGTTGGCGTCGTTGTTGATCCGTTCGTCAAAGAAGTGGTCTAAGTCGGCCACGTCGACTTGGACCTTTTCCTTGGCTCCGATCCCGTAGTCGGCCGCCAAAATTTCAATCGTGTCCGCATCCAGGGATTGGTTTTGGTTCACCATCACCCCTAACATGAAGAGCTTCTTGATGATTTCGGCTGGTGACCGGTGCAAGATCTTCCCGAGGTCCTGGGCGTTCATGCCGTTCGTGTATTCCAATACGTCCGGCAGCGGCCGATCCTTGCGTTGGGTTGGGGCCTTAGGAGCCGTGTCGCGCAGGCGTTGGTTACCCTTGTTACGGTTCTTCTTCTTGTTGTTCTTCTTACCCTTTTTAAACCAGTGTGCACCCTGACCTTGACCGTTGTTATTGTTCCGGTTAGCGGCTTGGCCACCCTGGTTGTTGTTGTTGTTGTTTTGGTTCCGCTTTTGGTTCCGCTTTTGGTTGCCGCCGTTACCGTTAGCATTAGCGGAACCGTTATTGCTGTTGTGGCGGTTATTGTTGCCGTTGTTGTTCCGGTTCCCCCGGTTATTACGGTTCTGGTTGTTTTGGCTGCCTTGGTTGTCCGGACGGCTGGCTTCCTTCTTCGCCGGGGCCGACTGGTGTTCTTGGACCTTTGGTGCCGGCTTAACAGCAGCTGGCTTACCCGCCCCCTTGGCCATTGAACGCAGCTTGTTGGCTTCGTCGGAAGTGACGGAAGACATGTGGGTCTTAACGTCCATCCCCTCCTTTTTGGCTAAGTTAACCAGGTCCTTGCTTGGCATTTTGAGCTCTTTAGCTAATTCGTAAATTCTTTCTTTGGCCATACGCTCACTCTCCCTCATTTAGTTTGGTTGTTAATTGATGGATTTTCTTTGCAAACCCTGCCCCGGTAATTCCCACGATCGTGCGCGCCTGGCCGATTGCCTGGCTAATTTCCAGCCGGGTAAAATCGTTAACCACCCGCACTTGGTGGGTTTGACACTTATCGGTCACCTTTTTAATGGTTGCCTGGCCGGCGTCACTTGCGAGCAAGACAATCCGCACCTGGTCTTTTTGAAGGGCGGTTAAGACCATCCCTTCACCAGTCACTAGCTGTCCCGCGCGCCGGGCAAGCCCGAGGAGGTTTAAAATTTGCTGACGCTGATTAATCATTCTTACCGAACAGCTCTTGGCGTGCTTGTTGGTGATCAGCGTATTGAATTAACTCATCGTAAAATTCGTCAGTGAGCGTTACGCCAAAGGCCTTGTCAAAGGTCCGTTCCTTCTTAGCCTTTTGGGCAACCGCTACGCTCACGGCAACGTAGGCACCCCGCCCCGGCTTTTTGCCGGTTGGGTCAAGCGATACTTCGTTTTCCTTGTTCTTGACGACCCGGATTAATTCTCGCTTGGGCACCATTTCTCCGGTCACGATATCCTTACGCATCGGTATTTTTTTCTTTTTAACCATTTTTTCACCCCGTTGCTTTCTTGATAAGGATTAAGTCTAGTCTTCGTCTGCGAAGCTGTCAGCGGCTTGGTCAAGCTCTGGGGCTTGGGTTGGCTGCTCTACAACTTCTGCTGCTGGTTCTGGTTGCGCTTCTTCCAGGGCCGCCGCTTGGGATGACGACTTGATGTCGATCTTGTAGCCGGTCAGCTGTGCGGCTAAGCGAACGTTTTGCCCCCGCTTACCGATCGCCAGTGACAGTTGGTCGTCCGGTACGATCACGGTGCAACCACGGTGGATCCGTTCCTCGTGTTCGCGACCGTTTTCGTCGACGCTAGCCGGTTCATCGACTTCCCCGTTGTTTTCATCGAAGAGCACCCCTTCGACTTCGGCCGGGTTCAGGGCGTTGCGGATAAATTCTTCCGGCGCCTCTTCGTACTTAACGATGTCGATGTTTTCGCCGCCCAGTTGGTTGACGATCGCCTGAACCCGGGTCCCGCGTGGTCCCACGCAAGTCCCGACTGGGTCAACGTTTTCGTCGCGGGAGAAGACGGCCACCTTGGCCCGGTCACCGGCTTCACGCACGATCCCCTTAACTTCCACGATCCCCTGTTGAATTTCCGGCACTTCCTTTTCAAAGAGCCGCTTGAGCAGGTCCGGACTGGTCCGGGAAACGAAGACTAACGGCCCGCGGGCGCCGCTCTTGTCGTTGACCCGGGTCACGTAAACTTGGATCCGGTCGTGCACCCGGTAGTGCTCGTTTGGCATTTGGTCATGCTTGTTCATGGCCGCTTCCACACCGTCACCGAGGTTGACGTAGATGTAGCGTTCGTCTTCTCGTGAGACTTCCCCTTCGACTAAATCATCCTTTAACTTGTTGTACTTGTCAAAGATGATGTTTCGTTCTTCGTCCCGTAGCTTTTGCAACACCACGCTCTTGGCGGTTTGGGCAGCCAGACGACCGAAGTTGCGCGGCGTCACTTCTTCTTTGAAGATATCACCCAGTTCGTAACCGCGGTTAACCCGCAATGCGTCGGCCAAAGAAATTTCTTCCACGTCGTTAGTGACTTCTTCAACCACCGTCTTAGCGGCGTAGACCTTAAATTCACCGGTCCGGTCACTGATTTCGACTTCCACGTTGGCCGCGTTGTCTTCGTAATTCTTTTGGTAGGCGTTGGCCAGGGCGTCCTTTAAGGCCTCAATGATGACCTCTTTTTTGATTCCCTTTTCCTTTTCCAGGATGTCCATCGCGTCGAGTAGTTCTACCCGGTCTTCCTTCTTGCTCATTTTTCGACTCCTTCAACTCTTAAAACTTAATCGCTAAGCGGGCCTTGGCAACCTTGTCCCGCGGGATTACAACCTGCTTTTGGCGGGTTTTATCCATGTACTCAATGGTTAACTCATCCGGGCTCAATTGGCGAAGATACCCTTCAAACACCTTGTGGCCGTCAATTTGTTGGTACAAAGAAACGTTCACGTATTGGTCAAGGGCCCGTTGGTAGTCCACTTCTTTTTTCAGCGGCCGTTCAGCCCCTGGCGAAGAAACTTCCAAGAAGTAGGCCTGGGGGATCGGGTCTGGATCGGCGCTGTCCAGTTGTTCGCTCAACTGGTCGCTGACAAGGGCACAATCTTCCAGCGTGATGCCGCCTTCCTTATCGATGTAGACCCGCAAATACCAGCTCTTGGCTTCCTGAACGAATTCAACTTCGTACAGTTCAAAGTTGTGTTCAGCTAAGATTGGTTCCACCAGCGCCGTTACGGTCTCGACTACAGTCTTATTACTCATCTCGTCACCTCCCGTTTCATTACAATAAAAAGAGCGAGCATTTCTGCTCACCCCCTCAACGAGTTATTTCAAATACTAATATACCATTCTTTGCCCGCCCTGACAAGCTTGGCGACCAGCGATCTCTTTTCAGGGCTAAATTTTAGTCCTTTTTATAAATTAACCAGCGGCGCCCCCACCCTGCTTAACGACATGATTTCACTAAGGCTGGTGGCCGCCGTAAAGAGGGGCACCCCGTTAATCAGGGCGTAGTAGTTCAATGGTGCTATCGTGGTTTGCGCTTTGTCATCATTAACCACTGCCCAGACCCGTTGGTGTTCCAGCGTTGGCAATTGCTGGCTTGCCCAGACCTCGACCCGGAGCCCCGCTTGTTCAAGTTGAGCCCGTAATTTAGAGTCAGTAGCGGCAACTGGGTCAAGTAAGACGATTTGACCCTTCACCGGCGTTACTAAGCCATAACTATTAGCAAGCGCCTTGGCCAAAGCTACGGCCGGGCTTTCATCAATTCCAATTGTTTCCCCAGTTGACTTCATTTCCGGCGCCAACCGGCAAGTAAGTCCGGCCAACTTAGCAAAGGAAAAGACCGGCGCTTTGACGGCGAAGTGGTTACTTGGGGTTGCTAAACCACTTGGTAAACCTAAGTCGACCAAGGTTTCACCCAGGATTAGCCGGGTAGCTAGCTTGGCTAAGTGATACCCAGTCACCTTACTCATAAACGGTACCGTCCGGCTGGCCCGCGGGTTGACTTCAATCACATAGACCCGGTCGGCAACGATGAATTGAATGTTCATCATTCCCAGACAGTGGACCCGTTGACCAATTGCAATCGCAGTTCGAACAATTTCTTTTTGCTGGGCTGACGTCAGGCGAACTGGTGGGTACAGGGCCATCGAATCACCCGAGTGAATCCCGGACCCCTCCAAATGCTCCATGATCCCGGGGATCAAAACGTCGTGACCATCGCTTAAGATATCGACTTCGCACTCAAGCCCAGCTACGTAGTGATCAATCAGAACCGGTTGGTTGGGGGCCGCCTTCAGGGCCTTGTTGACGTAGGTTACCAATTCGGTTTCGTTTTCCACGACCGCCATTGCCCGACCACCCAGCACGAAGCTTGGCCGCACCATTACCGGATAGCCAACCACCGGTGCAATCACCTTGGCCTCGGCTAAATTGAGCGCCGTGGCCCCCTTTGGTTGGGCGATTCCAGCGTCCTTGAGTAATTCCTCAAACTGGTGGCGGTCCTCGGTCTGTTCAATCCCCTGGAGTGAGGTGCCCAGAATTTTAACCCCCCGTTTAACCAGTTCCTTGGTCAGGTTAATGGCCGTTTGACCCCCAAACTGAACGATCACCCCGCGTGGCTGCTCTAGGTTGACCACGTTCATGACGTGCTCAATCGTCAGCGGTTCAAAGTAGAGTTTGTCGGAAATTGAAAAATCGGTCGAAACCGTTTCGGGATTGTTATTGATAATGATTGCACGGTAGCCGGCCTCTTGAATCGCTTGAACGCAGTGGACGGTCGTGTAATCAAATTCGACCCCCTGACCAATCCGAATTGGACCAGAACCAAGCACTAACACACTATTGCCCAGTGGCTGACTCTCGTTATTGCCCGGGAAATAACTGCTGTAATAGTACGGGGTCGCACTAGCAAACTCCCCGGCACAGGTATCAACGGTCTTGTAAACCGGGGCTAACCCCGCACTTTTAACTAGCTGCTCAACGGTCGACAACGAACATCGGAGCGCACTGGCGAGCATGGCGTTGGTAAAGCCAAACCGCTTGGCACTAACCACTACCTCTCCCCCCTGCGATACTAATTCCCGCTTTAGTTGCCAAATGTGGGCCAGCTTGTGCAAGAAGAAGGGGCTGATCTTGGTCCATTCCGCTAAGTCAGCGGTTGAATAGCCCCGTTTAAGGGCGACGAAGAGCTCAAACAGTCGCAGGTCAGTTGGTGATTTAAGAGCTGCCACCAATTCCTGGTCGCTTAGCTGATCATCGTTAGCCGGCAGGAGGCTCGCCTGAACCCCGGGGTCAATTTCCAGCGAGTCAATTGCCTTTAAGAGCGCCTCTTCAAAGGTTAGACCGATGCCCATCACCTCCCCGGTTGCCTTCATTTGAGTCCCTAAGTGGCGATCGGCTCCACCGAATTTGTCAAAGGGGAAGCGCGGCAACTTAACAACTACGTAGTCGAGGGCTGGCTCGAAGGCAGCGATTGTGGTCTGGGTAACCGGATTGGTGATTTCACTCAAGTTAAGGCCAACGGCGATCTTAGCGGCAATCTTAGCGATTGGGTAGCCAGTCGCTTTGGAGGCGAGGGCCGACGAACGGCTAACCCGCGGGTTAACCTCAATCACGTAATAATCATCACTAATCGGTGACTGGGCCAGTTGAACGTTGCAGCCCCCTTCAATCTTTAGGGCGGCCACGATCGCTAGGGCTGCTGACCGAAGCCGTTGGTACTGAACATCCGGCAGGGTTTGGTTGGGCGCCACTACGATTGAATCACCGGTGTGAATACCGACCGGGTCGAAATTTTCCATGCAACAAACACTTATCTCGTCCCCGTTGGCATCGCGCATTACTTCAAACTCAATTTCCTTTAAGCCGGCGATACTTTGCTCAATCAGGCATTCCGTGACCGGCGACTGAGCTAGCCCCCGTTTAGCAATCAGCTCAAGCTCTTCCTGGTCGTTGGCGATCCCGCCTCCGGTTCCCCCAAGAGTGAAGGCCGGTCGAACGATTACTGGGTAGCCCGCTTCTTCGGCAAACTGACAAGCTGCCTCGACAGTGTGAACGGTTAGGCTCGCCGGTACCGGTTGCCCAATCTCCTCCATTAACTGCTTAAATTGCTCTCGGTCTTCGGCCTCCTGGATCGTTTGTAAATCGGTGCCTAAAATAGTGACGCCGAACTTATTTAAGACGCCGGCTTGGTCGAGCTCGATGGCCAGGTTCAGACCGGTTTGCCCGCCCAGGGTTGGCAAGAGGGCGTCGGGGTGCTCCAGTTCAATAATCTCGGTTAATGACGGTACCGTCAGTGGCTCCAAGTAGACTTGGTCAGCAATTTGATCGTCCGTCATGATCGTAGCTGGATTGGAATTGACCAAGACCACCTGATAACCCTCTTCCTTAAGGCTGATGCAGGCCTGGCTGCCAGCATAATCAAACTCAGCGGCTTGACCGATCACAATTGGTCCCGACCCGATCACTAAGATCTTGTGTAAATCCGTTCTCTTAGGCATTGACCGCCACCCCCGTTTCCATTAACTGTTTAAAGTGACTGAAAAAGTTCCGGGCGTCGTTTGGGCCCGGCCCGGCCTCTGGGTGAAACTGGACCGAAATGACCGGGTAGCCAACCAAGGTTAGCCCCTCTACCGTGTGGTCGTTGCCCTCAACGGCAGTTACCTTTAAGCCGGTCTTCTTGAGGCTGGTGGGATCAACGGCATAGCCATGGTTTTGACTGGTCATGATCGTTTGCTGTGAGGCCAACAGCGTCACCGGGTGATTAGCCCCCCGGTGGCCAAAAGGCAGCCGATAAGTGGTTGCACCATTAGCTAGGGCTAACAATTGGTGTCCCAAACAGATTCCCGCCAGCGGGTAGTCGTGTTCCAAACCTCGAATTAGGGGTAAGACCGCCTGGTAGTCCAGCGGATCGCCGGGACCGTTTGAAATCAAGACCCCGGCCGGGTTGAGCTCATGGACCTCGGCGACCGCCGCCGATGGTGGTAAGACGACGACTCGACACCCACAGTCCACTAAATTATCAATAATCCCCTGCTTCACCCCAAGATCGATCAGGGCAACAGTCAGGTTGGCGGTTGGGTCCGTAGCACCAGCGTTTCGAGCGGGAAGTTTCTGCTGGCCGACCAACCGGCTATATAAGTTCGTAAACTCAGTTGGGGTCACCAGCTGATTAACTAGCAGGGTCTTAATAGTGCCGTCTTCGCGTAAGTGCATGGCAATCGCCCGGGTGTCAACACCCTCAATTCCCGGCACGTGATGGTCGACTAACCAAGCATCCAAGGTCTGGCCAGTCGGTCCCGGTTCGTTTTCGAGCTGACGGACGATCACGGCACCAGCGGTCACTTGCTTGCTTTGACTTTGGCCGGGCCAAATACCGTAAGTACCGATTAGGGGGTTAGTAAAGGTTAGTAGTTGGTTTAAGTAGGATGGATCGGTCAGGGATGCTTGGTAGCCAGTCATGGCGGTGTTAAACACCAACTCTCCGGCCACTTGCGCCCCCAGGTCCCCAAAGGCGGTCCCCGGGTAGGTGGTCCCGTCCTCTAAGATGAGGTATTTATTCATTTTAACGGCTCCTTTATTCGTGTTATGTGTATAAATATTTAGTGACGATCATAACGCCCTTTCACTCGCCACGCAAGGAGTAATTTTGAAATAGCGGAATTTATTGGTTATTTATGAACATTTAACGCATTTTATCCGTATTTTCTGGATAAAAATAAAAAAGATCTTGCTAATCCGGTCACCACGTTGTAGGCTGTTAGCAATCACAAAAATTTATAAAACTTGCATAAAAGAGATGAAGAAGATGAAAGTTGCCCTAATCGGGATCACCGGCTACGGCGGGATGGTCCTCTACCAAATGCTTAAAACCCACCCGAGGATCGACCAAGTTGATCTCTACGCCCGCCACTTGTCTGGCCCGACGCCCTTGAATCAGTTGGTCCCTAATTTATTTGATGACCAACCGGTGTACCCCTACGACAGCCAAAAAATCTTAGCTAACGACGGGGCGGTCTTTTTTGCCACCCCAGCCGGTGTCACGAAGACCGCTGCCCGACCATATTTAACCGCCCACTTCCCAGTAATCGACCTCTCTGGCGACTACCGACTGAAAAACGGGGCCACCTATGAGAAGTGGTACCACCAATCCCCGGCCGCCACCGCCGACCTCAAAGTCGCCCACTACGGTCTGACCGACTTCTGTGACGCTACTGACGAGAATTTGATTGCTAACCCAGGTTGTTACGCAACGGCGACCCTCTTGGGCTTGGCACCACTCATCATCGACCAGCTGATCGACCTTGATACCATTGTGGTAGACGCCAAGTCGGGAACCTCTGGCGCCGGCAAAAAGCCGACGTCAAGCACTCACTTTACTCAGGTTAATGAAAACGCCCAGCTGTATAACGTCAATCACCACAAGCACATCCCCGAAATTGTTCAACAACTGCAAGCTTGGGATCCGGCCGTTGATGCTATCCAATTCAGCACCACCCTCTTACCAATTACCCGCGGAATCCTAGCGACCATTTACGCTAAACCCAAACCGGGCGTTAACAAGGATCAGGTGGTGGCTACCTTTAAACAAACCTACGCGACCGACCCCTTTGTCCGTTATACCGGTGAAAACTTACCCACCATTAAGCAAGTGGTCGGTACCAACTACTGCGACCTGGGGGTCTTGTTCAACGAGCGCGCCAACACGATCATGGTGGCCAGCGTAATTGACAACCTGATTAAGGGCGCCGGTGGCCAGGCAATCCAAAACTTCAACCAACGTTTTAACTTCGCACCGACCGCTGGTTTACCGACGGCTCCCCTCCTGCCGTAGCTTCAAAAGAGAAAGGAATTGTTACCATGACTAAACACGAAATTAACACCTTAACCATTTTCACTTGGCCCAAGGGTTTTTATGCCGACGGGATACACGCTGGTCTGAAGGAAGAAAAAAAGGACCTGGGCTGGCTATATTCCAAGGTGCCGGCCGCTGCCGCCGGGGTCTACACCACCAACCAGTTCCAAGCCGCCCCGACCAAGCTAACGAAGCAAACCGTCAACTTGGCCCACCAACTCCAAACGGTGGTTATGAACAGCGCTAACGCTAATTCTTGCACCGGGCCCCAGGGCATGGTTAACGCCAAAACAATGCAACACCTAGCAGCCAAGAAGCTGGGCTTAACCGATCAGTTGGTCGGCGTGGCCTCAACTGGGATCATCGGCGAACCACTACCAATGGATAAGATCACAAACGGGATTAGCCAACTCAGCCTAACCAAGTCCGCCGCCGTGACCGAGGCGGTTTTGACCACCGACAAGCACCCCAAGTCGATCAGCGTCCAGTTTGAGTTCAATAACGAACCAGTCACCGTGACCGGCTTTGCCAAGGGGTCGGGAATGATCCACCCCAAGATGGCGACCATGCTAGGCTTTGTGACCACCGACGCTAAGATTGACGGGGTGGCCCTACAGCAGCTATTAAACCAGCAGGTTGACGAAACCTTCAACCAGATCACGGTTGACGGCGACACCTCCACCAACGACATGGTGCTGGTCTTGGCCAACGGGATGGCCCAAACCTCACCAGTAACGGCAGATCCGGCTGGCTACGCCCTCTTTGCCGCCGCCTTCCACCAGGTGCTGAGTTTCTTAGCCAAGTCGATTGCTAAGGATGGCGAAGGGGCGACCAAGTTAGTCGAAGCCGACGTCTTGCACGCCTACAACCACGACGAAGCCCAAATGGTGGCTAAGGCAATTGTCGGCTCTAACCTGGTCAAGGCCGCCATCTTCGGCGAGGACCCGAACTGGGGGCGCCTGATGGGGGCAATTGGACAAACCAAGGCCCACTTGGACACCAACCACGTTGACGTTTGGCTCAACGACCAACCCGTCGTCAAGGACAGTCAGGCCTATCTGATTGACCCACAGGTGGTTGCCAGCCACCTCCACGAAAACCAGGTAAACGTTAAAGTCGACCTCCATAACGGCAAGGCGCTCGGCCAGGCCTGGGGGTGTGACCTGACCTACCAGTACGTCAAGATCAACGCCTCGTACCACAACTAGGAGGGGCTTATGACAGAGACCATCGTTATCAAAGTTGGCGGCCACGCCAGTAAACTCTTAGACGACCAGTTCTACCACCAACTTGCCAAGTGGCGCGCCCAGGAAAAACACGTCTTGATCATCCACGGCGGCGGACCCCAGATTAGCCAGTGGCTGGACCTGATGAAGCTGCCTAACCACAAGGAAGACGGGGTCCGGGTTACCACCCCAGCCTGCCTAGAAGTGATTCAAGCCGTCTTATTAGGGGTGGTTCAACCGGCCCTGTGCCACCAGTTGACCACTCACCACCTCCCCGTGGTTGGCCTAAACACTAACGACCACCACTTAATAGCTGGTAATTACCTCGACCAGCCCCACTTTGGTGAGGTCGGCCAGATCACCGGGGTCAATCAGGCATGGCTGGACCAACTTCTGACCAACGAAATTGGCGTCTTAGCCCCGTTGGCCCAAACAGCCAGCGGTCAACTCTTAAACGTTAACGCTGACACGGCCGCCGCCGAAATTGCCACCCGACTTGGCGCCAGCAAGCTCGTCCTCTTAACCGACGTGCCCGGGGTCTTAAAGGCTGGCAAGGTCTTGCCACGCCTTGATCAGACCGGTGCCAACCAACTCTTCGCCCACCACCAAATCACGGCCGGTATGATGCCGAAACTAACCGCCGCTTTTTCCGCCCTAAAGAGGGGCGTTGCTAACGTTTCAATCACTAATGACCTCACCCAGTCAGGGACCGCCCTGGCCCACCAGGTCAGCGCTTAAAAGGAGCAGCCCATGAGTAATATTTTTAATACCTACAACCAATACCCCATTGACATCGTTGCCGGCCACGACTGGCACCTCACCGATAAAAACGGTCAGACCTACCTTGACTTCACCAGCGGGATCGGGGTTTGTAACTTTGGCTACAGCAACGAGCAAATCACCGATAACGTTTTCGAGCAAGCCACCAAGATTTGGCACACCTCTAACCTTTACCAAAGCCAATTGACCGAAGATGTCGCCGGCCTCCTTGCCGGTCCCGACAAGCTAGCCTTTTTCTGCAACTCGGGCACCGAGGCTAACGAGGCCGCAATGAAGTTCGCCCGTAAGACAACCGGGCGCTCCAAAATGGTCACCTTTCACAATAGTTTCCACGGTCGGACTTACGGGGCGATGTCCTTAACCGGTAACGGGGCGATTAAGGTTGGTTACGCCCCGCTGGTCCCGGACGTCACCTTTGGCGATTACAACAGCAATTCGGCCCTCTCCTTAATTGACGACCAAACCGCCGGCGTGATCTTGGAAGTCGTCCAGGGCGAAGGTGGGGTCATCAACGGTAAGCCAGACTGGTTGACCAAGGTCCAAACCGCCTGCCACCAAGCCGGCGCCCTCTTGATTATCGACGAAGTCCAAACCGGGATCGGGCGGACGGGCAAGAAGTTCGCTTACCAGCATTACAACCTGAATCCCGATGTGGTCACGGTCGCCAAGGGAATCGGCAACGGTCTGCCACTCGGGGCGATGCTCGGCAAAAAGAAGTTCGCCGCCACCTTTGGCCCCGGTTCGCAAGGGACCACCTTTGGCGGCAACAAACTTTCCTTGGCAGCGGCCAAGGGGGTCTTACAGCAGCTAACCCCGTCGTTTTTAGCGATGGTTGACGAAAAGGCCGCCAGCGTTTGGAACTACCTAAATGAAAAGATAGACACCCTGCCGGCGGTCGAAAGCATCTCGGGTCTCGGCTTGATGATTGGCGTTCACCTAAGCCCGGTGGTCGACGTCAATGACGTCATCACCCAACTGCAAGTAAAGGACCTCTTAACCCTGTCGGCCAAGCACAACACTCTTCGCCTCTTGCCACCTTTGGTAATGACCGAACACGATCTAAAGAAGGGGCTGGACATGATTACGGATGTCTTAGAAAGCGCTGTAACTACGACTGCTTAAACAAAAAGAGACGATGACAAATTTGCCATCGCCTCTTTTTTATTCGCAGATATTAATGTAGTCGCTAACCCTTGCCTTAGCTTAGCCAGCCGACCCGCCGAGGAGGTTAGTTGCCACTCCCATTACAGCATGTCAAACAAGGACAGCTGGTTTTCGTCTGGGAGTTGGTCTAGGACGTGGTTGACGGTCATAAACTCGATCAAGGTCTTGGAGACCTTCCCCCGTTCGGAGAGGTCTTGCTTGGACAAGAAGGGCTTTTCCTCCCGGGCGGCCACGATCTGCTTGGCCACGTTGATCCCCAGTCCCGGGATCGCCCGGAACGGCGCAATCAGGGTGTCGCCATCAATTAACCAGTCGGTGGCGTCGGAGCGTTCGATGTCGACCATCTTAAACTTAAAGCCCCGCTCCAGCATTTCGTTAGCCAGCTCCAGGATCGTCAGCAGTGACTTTTCCTTGGCCGTGGCTTCGTTGCCCTTGCTGGTAATTGCTTGCATCGCTGACTTAACGGCTTCCTTGCCGTGGCTCATGGCGACGACGTCAAAGTCATCGGCCCGCACCGAGAAGAAGGCGGCGTAGTAAACCAGCGGGAAGTAGACCTTAAAGTAGGCAATCCGCAGGGCCATCAAGACATAGGCGGCCGCGTGGGCCCGCGGGAACATGTACTTGATCTTCAAACACGAGTCGAGGTACCACTGCGGCACGCCGACTTCGGTCATCTTCTCTTGCCACTCTTCGGGGATCCCCTTTCCCTTACGGACGTGTTCCATGACCTGGAAAGAGGTTTCCGAATCCAACCCGTAGTGGATCAAGTCGGTCATGATGTTATCCCGGCACCCGATCACGTTGGCAATCGTGGCGGTGCCGTTTTTAATCAGTTCCTGGGCGTTATCGAGCCACACCCCGGTCCCGTGGGAGAGCCCGGAAATTTGCAGGAGTTGGGAATAGTTTTGCGGGTGGGTGTCTTCTAGCATCCCCCGCACAAAGCGGGTCCCAAATTCGGGCAGCCCGAGCGTCCCGGTCTTGGAGTTGATCTGTTCTTCGGTCACCCCGAGCGCTTCGGGGCTGGAGAAGAGGCTCATCACCCCGGGGTCGTCCATCGGGATCGACTGCGGGTTGATCCCCGACAGGTCCTGGAGGGCCCGGATCATGGTTGGGTCATCGTGGCCCAGGATGTCCATCTTCAAAATATTGTCGTGGATCGAGTGGAAATCGAAGTGGGTCGTTTCCCAGGCCGCCGATTGGTCGTCGGCCGGGTACTGAACCGGCGTGAAGTCGTAAATTTCCATGTCGTCGGGCACGATGATGATCCCGGCCGGGTGCTGGCCGGTCGTCCGCTTGACCCCGGTCGCCCCGCTGGCCAGCCGGTCCTCTTCGGCGCCGCGGAACTGAACTTCCTTGTCGCGTTCGTAGGCCTTGACGTAACCGTAGGCGGTCTTATCGGCGACCGTCCCGATCGTGCCGGCCCGGTAAACGTTATTTTCACCGAACAAGACCTTCATGTAGTTGTGGGCGATCGGTTGGTAGTCCCCTGAGAAGTTCAAATCGATATCCGGAACCTTATTCCCCTTAAAGCCCAAGAAGGTTTGGAAGGGGATGTCGTGGCCGTCACCAATCATCTTGGTCCCACACTTCGGGCAGTCCTTGTCGGGCAAGTCAAAGCCCGAGGAGTATTCCCCCTTGGTGTAAAAGTGCGAGTACTGACAGTTCGGGCAGCGGTAGTGCGGCGGTAGTGGGTTAACCTCGGTGATCCCAGACAAAGTGGCGACCACACTGGAGCCGACCGACCCCCGTGACCCGACCAGGTAGCCGTCCTTAGTTGACTTGGCCACCAGCCGCTGGGCGATCAAGTAGTGGACCGAGAACCCGTTGGAAACAATCGAGTTCAGTTCCAATTCAACCCGGTCCTTAACCAGTTGCGGCAGCGGGTCACCATACCATTCCTTGGCCGTCGTCCAGGTCCGGTCCTGAATTTCTTGTTCGGCCCCCTCCATGTGCGGCGGGTACAAGCCGGCCTTAACCGGGCGGATCCCGTCGTCGACCATGTCGGCAACCAGGTGGGTGTTATCAACGACAATCTGCTTGGCGACGTCCTCGCCCAGGAAGGAGAAGAGGTCGAGCATCTCGTCGGTGGTCCGGAAGTGCACGTCGGGGCGCTCGGTCCGGTTCAAGGGGTTGGCACCCCCCTGGGAGTTGATCAGGATCTTACGGTAAATGGCGTCTTCGGGGTTAATGTAGTGGGCGTCCCCGGTGGCCACGACCGGCTTATTCAGGGCGCTGCCGAGTTTTACCATGTTCTTTAAGATGTCTTCTAAGTGGGCCTGATCCGTGATCACGCCACTCTCTAACAGCGGAGCATAATTAGGCTTGGGTTGGACCTCGATGTAATCGTAAAATTCTGCCAACCGTTTGGCCTCGCCGTAACCCTTTTGCATCATGGCGGTGAAGACTTCCCCGTCGGCACAGGCGGTCCCGAGCAAGAGCCCCTCCCGGTAGCGGTTCAAAACCGAACGCGGAATCCGGGGTACCCGGGCAAAGTACTCGACGTTGGACAAAGAAACTAGCTTGTAAAGGTTCTTCAAGCCAGCCTGGGTCGCCGCCAAGATGGTGACGTGGAACGGCCGGGCGTGGCGGTAAGCCCCGTTGTCAGTCATATGCTTGTTCAAGTCGTCGACGTAGGTCACCCCGTAGCGCTCCTCGGCGTCCTTTAAAAAGATCGCCAGCAAGTGGCCGGTAGCTTCGGAGTCGTAAGAGGCCAAGTGGTGGTGCTCCAAGGAGACCTTAAAGCGCTTGCTCAGGGTGTTCAAGCGGTAACCGCGAAAGTCCGGGTGCAAGAAGCGGGCCAGCGGCAAGGTGTCGATGACCGGCTGCTTGATTTGCCCCATCCCGTGCCGTTCGTAGGCCACGTTCATAAAGCCCATATCAAAGGAGACGTTGTGCCCGGCTAACAGCGAGCCGTCCGCAAAGTCGTCAAAGAGCTTGAGGACCTCTTCTTCGGTCTTAGACCCCTGCACCATGTCGTCGGTGATCGAGGTCAGGGCGGTCGTTTGTTCCGACAGGTGGAAACCCGGATCGATGAATTGGTCGAAGTGGTCTAAGACCTCGCCATCTTGCATCTTGACGGCCGAAACTTGGATGATCCGGTCGTAGATGGCCGACAGCCCGGTCGTTTCAATGTCGAAGATCACGTAGGGCTGGCCCTTGAGCGGCAGGTGGTTTTCGTTATAAACCAGCGGCACCCCGTCATCAACCACGTTGGCCTCGACGCCGTAGAGCATCTTAATCTTGCTTTCGTCCTTTTTCCCGTCGTACGAGGAGCTAAAGGCCTCCGGGAAGCCCTGTAAGCCGGCGTGATCGGTAATGGCGATCGCCGGTTGGCCCCACTTAATCGCCTGCTTAACGTATTCGCCGATCGTGTTGGTGGCGTCCATCGTCGACATGGTGGTGTGGAGGTGTAACTCAATCCGCTTTTGGTCGGCCGGCGCCGTGTCCTGGCGTTCCTGGTGGGAGACCTCGTTAATGTCGCGGGCGTTAATCACCAGGTCGCGCATGTAGGTGTCTTCTTGCACCGAACCGCGGACCTTGACCCACATCCCCTTTTCCAGGGCGGCAAAGAGCGGCTTATTGGTCCCCCGCCGGTCGGAGAACATCTTAACCGAAAACGAGGAGGTGTAATCGGTAATCTCTAGGATCAGGATCTGGCGCTCCGAGCGCAGTTCCTTGACCTCCTTGGCAAAGACGTACCCTTCGACGACCACCTGGCTCTCCTCTTCGGTGATCGTGGCCATCCGGGTCACCTGATCGTTCGGCCCGAGCTTTCTGCCGATCACAATTGGGCCGTCGGGGGCCGCACTGGCGGTCGCCTGTTGCTTTTGCTTGGCTTGTTCGATCTGGGCGCGGGCCTGTTTAACCAGCTCCTCGTCGGCCTTTTGTTGCTTGGCCTTTAATTCCTCAATCTTAGCTTGGGACGCACTCTGGTCGACCAGGGTGTGGATATGAAAGGCCGGAAAGCCCACCTGCTGGTAGCCCTCCTCGATCTTGCCTAGGAGCTTGGTGGCAAAGATCTGTTCGATGGCCTCGTTTTCCATCAGCAGGCTCACCCGCCCGTCGTCGAGCTCCGGCGAGGTCTTTAAGCAGATTTCCTGGGCCATCGGCGAATTGCCGGCCACCATCCGGACCACGTAAGGCCAGTAGTCGCTAATCAAGTTTGGGACCAGCTCCCCTTGGTCGGTCGTGATCTCAAAGCGGACCTGGGCCTTGGCCAGTTGGTGAAAGGAAACCGCCGTTTTTTGTTCCAGCTGGGTGAAGACGGCTAGCGGCAAGACCTCCCTTAAGTGAAGGTGCAACTCCCACACCCGTGACTGCTGGTGAACCACCACTTGGTCAATCGCCCCGTCCGTTAAGTGGGGGTCGGCATAGTCAATTTGCTCCAGTAACTTTTCAAACTGTTCCTGTTTGCTTAGGGCCACAAAATCCCTCCTCTTTCTAACACGCCGTCAGGGCGCACTCTTTCAAACGTTTGTTCGCAAACTAAATTCTAACATCTTACTGGGTGAATGCAAGAAAAAACAAAAGTGGCCGGTGAAATCCCCGAACCACTTTCGCTTGTTATTCAGCCGTTTGCTTAAGCAAGATGGCGATGTTGGTGGCCAATTCTTCCTTGTGCACTTCCAAGGTTTCACCGGTCTTGCGGATCTTGATTTCCACGATCCCTTCGCCGGCCTTCTTACCGACCGTGACCCGGATCGGCACCCCGATCAAGTCGGCGTCGGCAAACTTGACCCCGGCCCGTTCCTTGCGGTCGTCAACGAGGACTTCGTAGCCGGCCTCTTCTAGGTTGGCCGTAATTTCTTCGGCCATGGCCATCTGGTCTTCCTTCTTGGCGTTAACTGGAATCACGTGGATGTCAAACGGTGCCACGGCTTGCGGCCACACCAGCCCGTTTTCGTCGGCGTTTTGTTCGGAAATGGCGGACAGCAGGCGGGAAACCCCGATCCCGTAGCAACCCATGATCATCGGCACGTCGCGGCCATTTTGGTCCAGCACCGTCGCCCCAAAGACCTCGGAGTAGTGGGTCCCCAGCTTGAAGATGTGACCAATTTCGATCCCGTTGGTGAACTTGATTGGTAAACCGTCCGGCGCCGTTTCGCCTTCTTGAACGGTCCGGAAGTCGCCAAACTGATCCACCTTAAAGTCGCGGTTGAAGTTGGCGTTGATGTAGTGGTAACCATCGTCATTAGCACCCAGGGCCATGTTAATCATCCCCTGCAGGTGTTGGTCAGCCAGGATGGTGACGTCTTCTTTGACCCCGATCGGTCCCAAGGAGCCCGGGTGTGCGCCTAGGTACTTTTCGGTGTCTTCTTCGGAGGCCATCAACAATTCTTCGCAGCCCAGGTAAGAAGCGACCTTGGTTTCGTTAACCTCGTCGTTGCCCCGCATCAGAACCATCACCGGCTTAAGCTCTTCGCCTTCAAACTTGGCTAAGAAGACTATGCTCTTTAAGATTTGGCTGGCTTCCAGACCCAGGCTTTCGGCGGCTTCGTCAACCGTGTGGGCGCCCGGGGTCGCCTTCTTGGTCAATTCGGCCTCTTCACCGATTTGCTTCGTTGGGGTGAACTTGGTGGTTGCCTTTTCCAGGTTGGCGGCGTAATCGCCGTCCGTGTAGGCAATCACGTCTTCACCAATTGCGGCCGGGGCGGAGAATTCTTGGGAGTTCTTGCCCCCCATCGTCCCGGAATCGGCTAAGATCACCTTGTAATCAAGGCCAATCCGGTCAAAGATGTTGCGGTAGGCCTTAGCTTGCAGATCGTAAGCCTGGTCTAAGCCGGCTTGATCGGCAGAGAAGGAGTAACCGTCGAGCATTTCAAATTCCTTGCCCCGCAAGATCCCGTAACGCGGCCGGTCCTCGTCGCGGTACTTATCTTGTAGTTGGTAAACGACCAGCGGCAGCTTCTTGTAGGAGTGGATGGCGTCACGCAGGATGGAGGTGACCGTTTCTTCGTGGGTCGGCCCCAGGATGAAGTCGCGTTCCCGGCGGTCCTTTAACTTAAACAGGTTGTCCCCGTATGCGTCGTAACGGCCAGATTCCTTCCATAAGTCGGCCGGCAAGAGTCCCGGCAGGAGTATTTCGACCGCCCCGGCCTTGTCCATTTCCTCGCGGATGATTTGTTCAATCTTACGGATGACCCGGTAGGCCAACGGCAAGTAGGCCCACACCCCGGCGGAAACTTGGTAGATATAGCCCGCCCGGACCATCATCTTGTGGGATAAGACTTCGGCGTCTGCCGGTGCTTCCTTTTGGGTTGGAATCAGCATCTGTGACTGCTTCATAAATCGATTCTCCTTCTTCTTCAAAAAAATTTGTTAATGGATAAAGTAGCGTTGAATGTCGTTATAGGTCACAAGGACCATCAGGATCATCAAGAGGGCAAAGCCAGCCAAATTCAAAATCCCCTCCACTTTTTCGGGAATTGGCCGGCGAATGATGCCTTCGACAATGTTTAAGAGGAGCTTCCCCCCGTCTAAGGCCGGGATCGGAATCAGGTTAACGATCCCTAGGTTAATCGACAGCATCGCCAAGAAGGCGAGGATGCCGTTAATCCCTAACGAGGTGGCCTGCGAGGTGCCAGCGTAAATTGCCACCGGCCCCCCCAGGTCGTTTAAGCTAAAGCCGTGCGTAATCATGTGGCCGAGCACCGCAAAGATCAGGGTGCCGGCGGTGATAAATTGGCGCCAGCCGTAGTTAATGCGGGCGACCGGATCAAACTTCTCCTCTTCTCTGATCCCGATCATCCCGACCGTTTGGCTCCCCTGTTTGGTGGCCTTAGGCGTCACGGTGGTGTGGTAGGTCTTGCCATCGCGCTGGTAGGTAACGGCGAGCTTCTTCCCCGGGTTAGGGGAAATTGCCTGGGAAATATCGTTCCAGGTGCTGACCTTGGTCGTCGCCACCCCGGTAATTTTATCGCCGCTCACCAGGCCGGCCTTGGCAGCCACCGAATTCTTGGTCACCCCGCCCAAAACGTTGGAGTTGGTGGGGATCCCGCTCAGGGTAAAGCCCAGGATGATGAAGACCAGCAGGGACAAGATGAAGTTGTTCATTGGCCCGGCAAAGTTGGTCATCATCCGCGCCGGTAAGCTGGCCGATTGGAACTGAACGTCCTTGGGGGCGATCCGCACCTCGGTCCCGTCCCGTTCGACGATCGTCGCGTCGTGATCAACCGGGTAGGTCTTGACGGTTTCTTCATCATCATTTTCGTACCCGGAGATGATTAACTTATCCTCCAGGTCGCTGTCAACGATCCGCAGCGGAATCCCCTCCAACAGGGTTTCCTTTTCGCTGGCGTTGATCAGGGTCACCTTGCCTTCCTCATTGGTTTGCAAGGTCACCGGCGTCCCGGGACGGAGTTCGTCTTCATCTTCATCGGCCCCGGCCAGGCGGACGTAGCCCCCAAGCGGCAGGATCCGGATGGTGTAGGTCGTCCCGTTTGAACGCCGCCACCAAACCTTGGGCCCCATCCCAATCGAAAACTCGCGTACTAAAATCCCGGCCCGCTTGGCAAAGTAGTAGTGGCCGAATTCGTGAACGAGCACCAGGATTCCGAAGACGATGATAAAAGTAATGATGGTGATGATCAAAGAATCACTCCCTTCGCTAGACTAGAGAATGCCCAGCAGCGCCATGGCCGGCAAGACCAGTAGCATGGAATCAAACCGGTCCAAGATCCCCCCGTGCCCGGGCAGGATCTTACCGGAATCTTTGACCCCATAGTACCGTTTGAGGGCCGATTCGACCAGGTCGCCGAACTGACCGAGGATCGACAAAAGCAGGGTCAAGACGATCATGACCGCTAAGTTGTCGTAACCAACCGGGAAGAAGGTCAAGTAGACGACCAAAATGACGGTCGCCGCTACCGTCCCTAAGACGGACCCTTCCCAGGTTTTGTTGGGGCTGACGTTCGGGGCTAACTTGTGCTTACCAAACTGGCGTCCAAACAGGTAGGCCCCGGAGTCGGTTAACCAGACAATTAGCATCCCGTACAAGAGGGTTTGGAAGTTGACGGCCCGGGCAACGGTAAAGGCGTTAAAGCCCATCCCGATGTAGAGCATCCCGAGGGTCAAAACCCCGGCGTCGTCAAAGTTAAACCGTTGCTTACGAATGACGGTGTGTAAGAGTAGAAGAGCCACCATTACGTAAACCAGGGTGAGCCGGCCAATTTGCTCCGGCAAAAAGTCCAGCCAGGTCTGGGGCACGATCATCGCCGCCACCCCCAGGTAGGAAATAATCGCCTCAAAGGAGATCAAAAACATCTTCTTCATCAAGAGCAGTTCGCTCATGGCGACCATTCCCAAGACGATGGCAGCCAGCATCAAAGGCCAGCTACCGACGATAATCAGCGGGATAAATACAATTAAGGCGATCACCGCCGTAATAACCCGTGTTTTCAAATACGTTACCTCGTTTCTACTTATTATTTAAGCCACCGAAGCGTCGGTGACGAGATTGGAAGGTGGCCAAGGCCCGCTTGAGGGAGTCACCGTCAAAGTCGGGCCAGTGTTCGTCAACAAAGACTAATTCGCTGTAGGCCGCCTGCCAGAGCATAAAGTTACTAAGCCGTTCTTCCCCGCTGGTGCGGATAATCACCTCGGGGTCGGCGAATTGACCGAGCGGCGCCGTCATCATTTCCCGGGAAATCAACTCCTCGGAAATGGCGTCCGGGGTCAGCTCCCCAGTGGCGACTCGCTTTGCAACCGCCTGGGTCGCCCGAACGATTTCGTCACGCCCGCCGTAGTTTAGGGCGAAGTTTAAGACCATCCCGGTGCAATCCTTGGTCGCATCCAGGGCGCCTTGCACCGCCTTTTGGGTCCCCGCCGGCAACTTGGTGGTGTCACCCATCACCATCACCCGGACGTTATGGGCCACCAGGTCCGGGACAAAGGTATTAAAAAAGCGGATTGGCAGTTGCATCAAGAACTTGACCTCAGTTGAGGGGCGTTTCCAGTTTTCCGTTGAGAAGGCGTAGAGGGTTAAGGCTTTAATCCCCAGGTCGCTAGCGGCCATAGTTACCTTTTTGACCGTCTGCATTCCCTGTTGGTGGCCGGCCACCCGCGGGAGGTGGCGGGACTGGGCCCAGCGCCCATTGCCGTCCATGATAATGGCAACGTGGTGCGGAACCCGGCTCCGGTCTAACACCGGCTCACCAACCGGTTCCACTTGTTTTTGTGAATCCATCTTCATTCTCCATTTCAGAAAATTTTCGCATCATCAACATCTTACCAGATATTAGGGCGGGGGGCTACTCACCTTCGTAACGAAAAAAGCCCGCCGGCCACCCCGCGGGGTTAGCTGGCGAGCCAAAACTGCTTAGCCTTCCAACAGTTCCTTTTCCTTGTCAGCGGCGATTTGTTCCAGGTTCTTGATACCGGCGTCGGTTTCTTCTTGGACCTGCTTTTCCAGGTCGTGGAATTCGTCGTCGTTGAAGTCGCCGTCCTTGTTCCCCTTCTTGAGGTCGTCCATCGCTTCCCGACGAACGTTACGAACGGCCACCTTGGCCTTTTCCATTTCCGCCTTCACGTCTTTAACCAGTTCCTTACGACGGTCTTCGGTCAGTTGCGGAACCACCAGCCGAATCGTTTCCCCGTCGTTTTGCGGCGTCAAGCCGAGGTTGGATTCGTAAATGGCCCGTTCGATGTCCTTTAAGGTCGTCTTGTCGTACGGCGAGATCAACAGTTGGCGGGCTTCTGGGATCGTGATCGATGCCAGTTGGTTAAGCGGCGTCGGGGCGCCGTAGTATTCAACCGTTACCGTGTTTAAGAGGCTCGCGTTGGCCCGGCCGGCCCGAATGTCGGCTAAGGTCCGCTTCAAGGCATCACCGGACTTGGCCATCTTTTCCTTTGCTTCTGCGAGGATTTCTTTTCCAGTCATTATTTTTCCCCCTCAATCGTGGTCCCAATCTTATCACCGCGAACCACTTTCAAAATGTTACCAGGCGTGTTCAAGTTGAAGACGACCAGCGGAATGTCGTTGTCCATCGAAAGGGTCGAGGCCGTGGAGTCCATGACGTTCAAGCCCTTTTCGATGATGTCCATGTGGGTCAGTCGTTCAAACTTAACGGCGGTTTCGTCCTTATTTGGATCGGCGGAGTAAACCCCGTCAACGCCGTTTTTAGCCATCAAGATGGCGTCGGCGTTCACTTCGGCGGCCCGCAAGGCAGCGGTAGTGTCCGTTGAGAAGTACGGGCTCCCCGTCCCCCCCGCGAAGATCACGATCCGGTTCTTTTCCAGGTGCCGGATGGCCTTGCGCCGGATGTATGGTTCAGCGATTTGACGCATTTCAATGGAAGTTTGGACCCGGGTTGGTACCCCGATCCCTTCCAGCGCGTCTTGAAGTGACAGGGCGTTCATGATCGTCCCGAGCATCCCAATGTAATCGGCCTGGGCACGTTCCATCCCCAGCTTTTCACCGGTGATCCCGCGCCACATGTTACCACCACCGACAACGATTGCTACTTGAACTCCCAGGGCGTAAACTTCCTTGAGTTCCTTTGCCACCGTCTTTAATTCCGGGGGGTTGATCCCAAAGCCTTGGTCACCGGCGAGGGCTTCCCCACTTAACTTCAATACTACTCGCTTATATTTTACGTCAGCCATTCCATATCCTCCTGGTCTGGGTCCTGTTTTTCGCACAAAGGGACGTACGAAATTGTACGCCCCCCACGGTCAACCGATAATTACTTGTTCAGTTGTTCTTTGATTTCTTCAGCCAGGTTAGTTTGCTTCTTTTCGATCCCTTCCCCAACTTCGTAACGGATGAAGGACTTGAGCTTCCCGTCCTTGGAATCAACGTACTTTTCAACCGTCAGGTCTGGGTCCTTAACAAAGTCTTGGTCTGCCAAGCAGATTTGGGAGAGGAACTTGTTGAGGCGGCCTTCCACGATCTTGTCAACGATGTTAGCTGGCTTGCCTTCGTTCAAAGTTTCTTCCTTGAAGATGCCGCGTTCGTGTTCCAGGCGTTCGTCGGAAACTTCGCTGCGGTCGAGGAATTCTGGGTTAACGGCAGCAACGTGCATTGCAACGTCCTTAGCAGTTGCTTCGTCAGCGCCTTCAACCACCGTTAAAGCGGCGATCCGGCCACCTTGGTGCAGGTAAGCACCAAAGTTTTCGTTGTCGTTCTTTTCAACGATCGTGAAGCGACGCAGGCTGACCTTTTCACCGGTCTTTTGGGTGGTGGCGATTAGGTCATCGTTGAGCGTCCCGTTAGCCGTCTTCAATTCCAGGGCGGCTTCCACGTCGGCCGGCTTGTTGTCAACGATCAGGTTAGCAACATCCTTCAAAACGGCCTTGAACGGGTCGGAAGCGGCCACGAAGTCAGTTTCGGAGTTCAGTTCAACGATCGCAGCGGTGTTACCCTTCACCACGATGTCAGTCAAACCTTCAGCGGCGATCCGGTCGCTCTTCTTAGCGGCCTTAGCGATCCCCTTTTCACGAAGGTAATCCATTGCCTTGTCCATGTCACCTTCACTAGCAACGAGGGCCTTCTTGGCGTCCATGATCCCGGCACCGGACTTCTTGCGCAGTTCCATCACTTGCTTTGCACTAATTTCAGCCATTAGAATCTCTCCTTAATTTTCAAAAAAGGCCGCTTTGCACTCAGGCCAGATAGGTCCTTTTGCAAAACAGCCTAAGTATTAACTATTTTGTTAGTCGTTGCCTTCGACGCTGTTCTTCAGATCTTGTAAGGATTCGTCAGAAACTTCTTCAGCTACGTCTTCTGCAGGGGCAACTTGTTGGTCGTCTTCGCCTTGCTTGCCTTCGATAACGGCGTCAGCCATCTTGGCAGTGATCAGACGAACGGCCCGAATTGCGTCGTCGTTAGAAGGAATGATTACGTCGATGTCGTCTGGGTCGGTGTTCGTGTCGACCATGGCAACGATCGGGATGTGAAGCTTTTGGGCTTCCTTAACCGCAATTTGTTCCTTGTGCGGGTCCACGATGTACAATACATCTGGGATCCGTGGCATGTCTTCGATCCCGCCTAAGAAGCGTTCGAGCTTTTCGCGTTGCTTAGTTAAAACAGCAACTTCCTTCTTTGGCAGACGGTCAAAAGTACCATCTTCGGCCATCTTCTTGAGTTCCTTGAGACGGCTGATCCGGGATTGGATCGTCTTCCAGTTGGTCAAGGTACCACCTAACCAGCGGTGGTTAACGTAGTATTGACCGGCACGCGTAGCTTCTTCTTCGATAGAATCTTGGGCTTGCTTCTTGGTCCCAACAAAGAGAACCACCCCACCGTCGGCAGCCACGTCTTTAACGTAGTTGTAGGCAGTGTCGATCATCTTAACGGTCTTTTGCAGGTCAATAATGTAGATCCCGTTCCGTTCCGTGAAGATGAATGGCTTCATCTTAGGGTTCCAACGACGAGTTTGGTGACCGAAGTGGACACCGGCTTCAAGCAATTGCTTCATGCTAACAACAGGCATAAATAATCCCTCCAAATAGTTTTTTCCTCCCCATTCACTCGCACGGCTTGGGCACCAATTGGCACTTCCCGAACCATCATGGATGGGTGTGAATTATGGATTTAACACCGAAAACCATTATACCCAATCATTGCGGTTTGGGCAAGGATTAAATCAAAAGCGCCCCTGCAGTTTTTCCGGGCTCACGCCATGGGCGAGTAAATAGGCTTCCTTTTGCCGGCGCGACTGGTGTTTAAAGGCGTACTCGGACTTTAAAGCGGCCGATTTATCGGCGAATTCTTCTTGGTAGAGCAGGGTCAGGGGGTGGCGTTTTTTAACCCGGGTGTACTTGGCGCCCTTCCCCGCTTGGTGGGTGGCCACCCGTTTTTTTACGTCATCGGTAAAGCCACAGTACAGGGTCTGGTCGGCACAGTACAAGACGTAGATGTAGTAAGGCTTACTCATACAGGGCCTTCTTCATCGCCGGGGTGTATTCGCCGCTCGCGTCGGCCACCAAGAAGCCGGGCATGATTTTGCTGCCGCCGGTCTTGCCGTCCTTGATCACTTCAATTAAGACCATGTTGGCGTCCATTCCCGGTTTGGGGTAGACAAACTGGATCCGCTTGGGTTCGAGCCGGTGGTCCGCCAGGGTCGCTAAAATCTCGGTCAAACGGTCGGGGCGGTGGACCAAGTAGCCGTGCCCGTTCATTTTCAAGAGCCCACTCATCCGGTCGCACACCGTTGCCAGGTCAATGGTCAGTTCGTGCCTGGCAATCGCCAAGTAGGGGTTGGGATTTTTTTGACTCGCCGGTTGGTCCTTAAAATAGGGTGGGTTGCACACCACCACGTCGGCTTGGTCCTTGGCCACGTACTGGTAGACGTCTTTAACGTCGGCGTTAATTACTTGGTAGCGGTCCGCCAAGTCATTTAATTGAATCGAGCGGTCCGCCATGTCAGCCAGCCGTTGTTGGAGTTCGACTTCCACCACCTGCCCGGCAAAGCGCCGGTTTAAAAAGAGGCCGACCGCCCCGTTGCCGGCGCACAGGTCGACCAACAGGGCCCGCCGCTTCTGGCTGGGTCGTACAAAGGCCGCCAACAACACCGCGTCCAGGGAGAAGGCAAAGACCTCGCTTGATTGGATGATCTGAACCCCCTGGCTCGATAACTGGTCGATCCGTTCGCCAGCTTTTAACGTCACTTCTTGTTCCATGCTCCACACCTCTCTTGAATCCAACTTGCAAGTTGACGAATTCTTCTTCATACTATAACCGATACTTAATCTAGCTTAAATAAAGGTGAATGACAATGTTGTATAGTTTTTTAGTCCACTTCTTTGGTCCCTTGATCTCCCTGTTTAACGGGCGGCAAATCGTTGCTAACAAAGTGGACCTACCGGAGGGCAACTACGTGTTGGTGGCCCCCCACCGCACCTGGATGGACCCGATCTTTTTGGCCCTGGCCGTTTACCCCAAAAAACTGGGCTTCATGGCCAAAGAAGAACTGTTTAAGGGCAAGTTTGCCAACTACTTCTTGCGCAAGCTCAACGCCTTTCCGGTGAACCGGAAGAACCCGGGTCCCTCGGTGATCAAAAAGCCGGTCACGATGTTAAAAAAGACTGACCTGTCGACGATCATCTTCCCCTCGGGGTCGCGCTACTCTTCTAAATTAAAGGGCGGCGCCGTGATGATTGCCAAGATGGCGGGGGTGCCACTCGTGCCGGCCGTCTACCAGGGGCCGCTCTTTTTCAAGGACCTCTTCAAGCGCCAACGCCGCAAGGTGGCCATTGGTAAGCCAATCTACATTGACCGTAAGATGAAGCTGACCGAAGAGAACCTGGCCCAGGTCGAACAAGAACTCCAAACTGCCTTTGACGCCCTGGATAAGCAACTCGACCCAACCTACCATTACGTAGTACCAAAAAAGACGAAAAAAGACTAACTAATATGAAAGGACCCCAGCCGTTCGGTCTTGCCGAGCAGTGCTGGAGCCCTTTTTTACTTTCACTTACTTGCGGTTGGCACGCTTAGCCTGACTCTTCATCGTTTGCATCATTTGGTGCAACTTGCGGTCAGACGGCTTTTGGCCCATTTGAAGCATCATAGTCCGCAGCATGTCTTCGGAAATTGGCGGATTGTTACGAAGGTAATTTTCCATGTAACGGCGCGCCCCGAAGAAGCCGATCAATGCCCCAACCAGGATCCCAAGGATTACTAAGGCAATAGTAAGACCCACGGTGATTTCCCCCCTTAAATTTATCAATACTCTTAATTATTGCACAAACCGACCCGCTTGACCAATTCTTTTTAGCTTAGTCGTCGCGGAGCCCCTTCTTACGTTGTATTTCCTTAACCTTTTCCGGCGTGAGTTCCTTGCCGTTCTTATCAAAGATTTGCATCATTTCGATGTTACTGCGAAAGGCCGCCCGGAAGTTCTTCAGGTATTGGTCGCGTAAGCGTTTGCGCTCGGCCTTTTCAGCGGTCGTTAAGCCCTCGGTCTTGTTCTTGTGGGCTAATTCATTGATCCGCTTGAGTAAGCGATCTTGTTCAGGTGATTCTGCCATTCTGCTACCCCTTTTTTACTTGTTTGCCTCTCAGTCTACCCAATCCGTTGCCCCATTTCAAGTTGGAGCGCCCCTTTCGAACGTACGTTTTACAAACACCCGTTCATTATGTTAAAATATGCAATAAAGGTCACAATAATACGGAGGAAATAAACATGCCAAGGAATTCCACCAACAAACAAATGGCCGTGCTCAGCTTCATTCATAAGCAAGTTGACGCCCACGGCTACCCGCCGACCGTGCGGGAAATCTGCGGGGCCGTGGGGCTCTCTTCCACGTCAACGGTCCACGGCCACATCAACCGCCTGATCAAAAAGGGCTACCTAAAAAAGGACCCGTCCAAGCCCCGGGCCCTGGAAATCACCCCGGCTGGGCTGGAAGTCCTGGGAATCACCCCTAAGCAAACCCAAATCCCCCTCCTGGGGGTGGTGGCCGCTGGGGAACCAATCCTTGCGGTCCAAGACGCCACCGATTTCTTCCCGATTCCGCCTTCGATCCCGGATCACGATGACTTGTTCATGCTGACCATTCAGGGGACGTCGATGATCAACATTGGGATCCTAAACGGCGACAAGGTGATCGTCCGCCGCCAGGAAACGGCCAATAACGGCGACATCGTGATCGCCATGACCAGCGATAACGAAGCGACTTGCAAGCGTTTCTTTAAGGAACAGGGCCACATCCGCTTGCAACCGGAAAACGACACGTTGGCCCCAATTATTTTGGACGACGTCACCATCCTCGGTAAGGTGGTCGGCCTCTTTCGGGATGATATTTTTTAAAGGAAGTGAGTGCGACCCAACCATCGGGCAGGCCGTGGGCTAAGCTAGGGCGGGGGTTGATGCGGCACGCATCGTTCTCCGACCGTACTTAGCCACTAGGCTTGCGGTTGGGGAGCGCGTTATGGAAGTGCGACCCAACCTTCTCGACAGGCCGTTGAGCCCTCATTCCCCACTTCAAACTCAAAATGCGGCTGGAAAGCAACCCGCTTTCCAGCCGCATTTTTATTTATTAATCCCGCTCGGCTAGGTCCCGGTACTGGCGCTGGTGGTCCTTTTGCCCCACCAAAACAAAGCGTTGACCAGCCGCCGGCGTTTTAAAGGTGACGTCTTCTTCCTTTAAACCTAACTGTTGGTTGAAGAGGTCTTCATATTCGGCCAGGCTCACCTGGGTCCGGGCGGCTAACTGCTCGTTTAAATCGCCCAGGCCTTCTTGGTAACCCGGTTGTAAGATCCCGGCGAAGAACTCGCCTTCCGCTCCGGAACCATAGGAAAACAGTCCGATCCGCTCGCCCGGTTTAACGTCGCCTTCCGTCAACAAGGACATTAAGCCCAGGTATAAGGAGCCGGTGTAGAGGTTGCCGACCTGGCGGCAAGCCTCCTGGCCGGCCGTCAAGTTAGCCCGCAAGCGGGTCGCCACTTGGTCGTCCCGGTCGCCTAATTCCGTCTCCAGGGCCTTCTTGCCCATCTTGGTGAACGGCAAGTGGAAGGCCAACGCGGCGAAGTCCTCTAGCCCGTAGCCGGCCAGCTGCTGGTAACGGGTCCAGCACTGCTTGAAAAAGTCGATGTAGACGTTGGTCGAGTACTTGCCGTCGACCAGCGCTTCTTCGGCGTACAGTGGCCGCCAAAAGTCCATCACGTCCTTGGTGTAGGCGACGCTGGTTGGTTCAATTGCCAGGACCCGCGGGTTGGCGGTGATTAGCATCGCCACCGCCCCGGCCCCCTGGGTGACCTCGCCGCCGGTTTCCAGGCCGTAGCGGGCGATGTCGCTGGCGATCACCAGGATCTTTTCTTGGGGGTTGAGGGCCACCAAACCACGGGCAAATTGCAAGGCGGCCGTCGCCGAGTAGCAGGCCTCCTTAACTTCCACGGCCCGGGTAAAGTCGCTTAACTTCAATAGGTGCTTGACATAAACCGCCGCCGCCTTGGAATTATCAATCCCGGATTCGGTCGCCACGATCACGGTGGAAACCTGATCCCTTTCAACCGGGTCCAAGAGCTTGTCGGCCGCCGCCGCCGCTAAGGTCACCACGTCTTGGGTCGGTGGAACCACCGCCTGCTTGCTTTGCCCAATCCCAATCAGATACTTATTTGGGTCAACGTTGCGTCCCTGGGCCAGGTCCTCCATCGCCAAGTAGTAAGGTGTCGTGGCGAAGGCCAACTTATCAATCCCGATTTTCACGAGTGAAACCCCCATTTAAATGAATTTTTGCTCGGTCCTCGTTAACAGCGGGGCGCCGATCTTTTAACCATCAAATGCTACCACGGTTCGTCGCTAATTAGCAAGAAAGGACTCCCCAGACTATAACTACCGAACGATAAGTAATTAGGACTTTTCCCTAATTATTATTTATGAAAATAGCGCTTACGATTAAGGTAAGCGAACTGATTGAAAGGGGGAAGCTTAGCCAGGGTGCTGACTAAGCGTAACGAATGAAACAACCGCGAGTTTGTATTTTCTCCTCTTGCCTGGTGGACCTGATGTTTCCTAACGTCGGCCAAGCCATGGTGGAGGTTTTGGAGCGGCTGGGGTGTGAGACCTTTTTGCCCGAACAGCAGGTTTGTTGTGGGCAACCAACCTATAACAGCGGCTACTCCAAGGGCAGCATGAAAACCTTTAAAAACGAAATTGATGCCCTACTCAGTATCGATGCCGATTACATCGTGGGTCCTACCGGCTCTTGCGTCTTCATGATCAAGGAATATCCGGAAATCCTGGCTGACGACCCGGTTTACGGTCCCCGCGCCAAGGAAGCGGCCGCCAAGATTTACGAGTTTACCCAGTTTATTTACCGGGTCCTCGGCGTCGTTGACTGCGGGGCCGAACTCGACGCCAAGGTGACGGTCCACCGGTCCTGTCACATGACCCGCTTGTTGGGTGAACGGACGGCGCCCTTCGTCTTATTAGACCACGTCAAAGACATTCAACGGGTGCCACTGAAAAACGTCCAGCTGTGCTGTGGCTTCGGGGGGACCTTCTCGGCCAAGCACCCCGAATTATCCGATGAAATGGTCAAAGAAAAGGCCGCTGACATCATGGAAACCCAAGCAGAAGTTTTGATTGGGATGGAGCCGTCTTGCTTGATGAACATCGCCGGTTACATGAACCGTAACGGTGATCACATCAAGGTCATGCACATCGCCGAAGTTTTGAACCACAACGTCGACGTCAACCGGATCACCTACCTGGCCGACACCGACGAAGAACTGGTTCCGGCTAGCGGAGAGGGGGTCTTTTAAATGGGAATTTCAACGAGTGATAAGCCATACATGACGCGGGTGGAAGAGGCCGAAGCCGACAAGTTCATGCGGGTGGCCGTCGCCAAGGCCCAAGACGCCCAGTTCGTCAAGCGGACGGCGGCCCGGCGCGAAATGGGCCACTGGAACGAGTGGCGCGACCTGGCCGAACAGATCCGCCAGCACGTCATCAAGTACCTGCCCGATTACCTGGAGGAATTCTCCAACAACGTCGAGCGCCAGGGGGGCCACGTTTTCTTCGCCCAAACCGAAGAAGAGGCCCGCAACTTCATCAAGGAGCTGGCGATCGAAAAGCAGGCCAAAAAGATCGTCAAGTCCAAGTCGATGGTAACCACCGAAATCGACCTTGATAAGACCCTGTTGACGATTCCGGGGACCAGCCTCTTGGAAAGTGATCTGGCCGAATTCATCTTGCAAGAAGACAACTGGGACGAACCCACCCACATCGTTTTCCCGACCCTGCACAAGAACCGGGATCAGATCCAACGCGAATTCCAAAAGCTTGGCTACGACGACGATAACAACCCGCAACACGAGGCCCGCTTCGTCCGGGGGTACCTGCGTAAGTACTTCATGCAAGCCGACTTCGGAATTACCGGGTGTAACTTCGCGATCGCCAGCAACGGGATGATCAACTTAGACACCAACGAAGGGAACGCCGATTTAACGATGGCGATCCCCAAGACCCAAGTGGTCGTCATGGGGATGGAACGGCTGGTGCCAACCATGAAGGAAGCCGAGGTCTTGGACAACATGTTAGCCCGCTCCGCCGTGGGCCAAAAGCTAACCACCTACTGTACCTTTACCGGCAAGCAGGTGGCGGGCGAAGTCGATGGCCCCGAAGACTTCTGGGTCGTTGTCTTGGATAACGGCCGTTCCGACGCCCTGGGGACCGAATTTGAACCGATTCTGCAGTGCATCCGTTGTGGGGCCTGCATGAACGTGTGCCCGGTTTACCGTCACATCGGTGGCCAGGGCTACGGTTCCATCTACCCCGGCCCGCTAGGTAAAGTCCTCTCCCCAATCCTGGGCGGCTACGAGAAGTTTGAAGAACTCCCCTACGCTTGCTCGCTGTGTGGGGCCTGCACCGAAACCTGCCCGGTCCGGATCCCGCCCCATAGCCTGATCCGCAAGCACCGGATCGTCGAAATGGACGACAAGCACATGGACAAGTCGATGACCAACTTGATCCTCAAGGTGATCGGGATCGGTACCGGCTCACCGTTCCTCTTCCAATCCGCTTTGACCTTCGCTCACCCCGGCGCCGGGATGTTTGCCAAGCAAATGGCCCCGGGCGACGTGGAAGGGATGTATGAGGGCGGTAAGATTAACCACGTGCCAAAGATCACGCCGAAGCTGATCCACGGCTGGGTTGACTCCCGGGACGTACCGATGCCAAGCAAGAAAAAGGACAACTTCCGTCACTGGTTTAAGGACCACCAGCCAATTGCGGTGGCCCCGGCCGTCAAAAAACACCTAGAGGAGGCCGAACATGACTAGTTTATTAGACCAAGCAAACAACCAGGCTAACCGGGAGGCCTTCTTAGACCGGCTGGCTAAAAAGTCGGGGCGTTCCCGCCATCAATTAGCCGACCACCCCTTTAAACCGCTCAACGACCTACCGGAACAAATGCTCGCCGACCTAACCCCAACTGAGTTGCTGGACGCCGCCAAGCAAAACAGCGAGAGCGTCAACGCCGAACTGGTGGTTAAGTCGAGCGCCGAGTTGGCTGACTACCTGACCGAGCTAGCCCACCAGGACCAGGCCAAGCGCCTCTTGTTACCGGGGGTGGACGCCAGCGAATGGGCCGACTACCAACTCGACGGCTGGGCGCAAAACCCGGGGGTCGAGCACGTCGCCACCTGGTCCCCCACCCTTGACCGGGATCAAAACGAACAAAACGCCGACCAGGCCGACATCGCCATCGGGTTAGCCGACTACCTGATCGCCGCCACCGGTTCGGTGACCGTGGTTAACCGACCGGAAATGGGCCGGGGGTTTAACTTCCTCCCCACCCACTACGTTGCCCTGGTTCCACAAAGCGGCCTGGTTCGTTCCACCCGCCAGGCGATGGTTAACTATGAGCACCGTTTCGCTGAGGGCTTAAAGACGTCTGCGATCACGATCATCTCCGGCCCGTCAAACTCCGGGGACATCGAAATGGAACTCGTGGTTGGGGTCCACGGCCCGGTTCAATGCACCTACGTAGTTATTTCTGACCGGTAACAATGTCGTTACACAATCAAAGCGAGCTAGGAGTTAATTCCTGGCTCGCTTTTTTGGTGGAATGAAAAATTTCCCGCGCCGTTAAAATTCTCACCTCCCCCAGAATTGGCGACAGGACAAATGTTTAGATTTGCGCAAAATGGAAGTGCGACTAGCCTTCTCGACGAGCCGTATGACTAAGCTAGGGCAAATGGTTGGTGCGTCAGCACCGTTCTTTGCCCGTACTTAGGCACTAGGCTCATGGCTAGGAGGTTGGCTCGCACTCCTTTTAATTGCGCAAATTCGCAGATTTGTACTGTGTCCCCCGCCCAGTTGCCGCCAAAACGTTCAATTATTTTGCGCACCACACAAAAAGGCCCCGCCAAGTTCAGCGCCTGAACTTAGCGGGGTCCTTTTTACACTGTGGAAGGGTGGCTTGGTTAGCCGCTTCCTTGGCCGGTGCCTGCTTAGCCTGTGGCGTGGCGGTTGGCTTAGCTGGCGTTGCTGGCGTAATTGGTGCTTCGTCGACCACCTTTTCGTAGGTAACGGTCGTGTTGGCACCCGGATCACTTGGCGTCACGATAGTCGTCTTGGTCGTGTAACCCGGCACCGCTGGTACTGGAACCGGCAGCACCTTGGTTGGGTCGCTCGGGTCGGTTGGGTAAGTTGGTTGGTCCGCACCCAGGATCGGCTTACCATTTTCATCGACTGGAACTACCTTACCGTTGGCTTGGTAGGTCACCGTGTCGCTGACGTTTGGCTGGTCCGGTGTGGCGGTTAAGCCCCCGGCCGGGGCCTTGTCGGCGTGGTAGCCGTTGACCACTGGCGTCTTGACCGTTTCAAAGTTTGCCTGACCGGTGAAGTCGGTCTCACTGACGATCTTGCCCGTTACCAGGTCGACGGTGACCGTCTTTTCAAAGGCGCCCTTAATCGTCGTGACGCTGTCTTCAACCCCGCTGACCCCTTGGTAGTGGATCGTTTGGGTAGCGCCTTTAACCAGGTCGCTCGCCCCGGTTCCGGCTGGCCACTTCGGCCCGTTCGGATCGTTCGGGTTGATTGGCTGCCCCGGTTGGCCAGGGTCACTTGGCGTGATCGTCTTGGTCTGGTGCTCAAATTCGATCAGGTAGGTCTTACCGTTGTTAGCATCGCCAAGGGTGGTACCGGCTTGACCGAATTCGTTTACGATCAAGTGGTAACCCTTTTGTTCGAAGCTTTGGATCAACTCGGCCGGTGAGAACTTGATTTGGTCGCCGTACTTACCGTCGACGTTGACCGTCGCTAAGGTCGTCCCGATCGTCTTGTCTAAGAAGAGGACCGTCAGGGCGGCGTCTTTCTTGACGTAAGTCACCTTGGTGTTTTGAGTCGGGTCGGTTGGCGTCACCGTGCTTACCGTGGCCACGTAACCCGGAATTTCAGGTACCTTTTCGTTTGGCGTTACCTTAGTTGGGTCGGTTTGGTCAGTCGTGTAGGTTGGCGTTGGGGCACCTGGAATCGGGTTGCCTTGTTCGTCAACCGGAATGATGTGGCCGTTTGGCGTGTAGTTAACCGTGTAAACTGCGTCTGGGTCGTGTGGGCCAAGGTAACCACGTAGGTCTTGCCGTCGTTAGACTTAGTGAAGGTCGTGCCGGCGTCGGTGAATTGGTCACTGACGAGGCGGTAACCCTTGGCCACGTAACCTTGGATGGTTGAAGTGGTCGTGTAGTTGAGGTCGCCACCCATCAACCCGGTCAGCGTGTCAGTCTTTAAGACCTTGCCAGTCGTTTGGTCGAAGTATTCAACCATTACGCTGGTGTTCTTGACGTAAACCACCGTGGTATCGCCACTCGGGTCAGTTGGCGTGTAGCTACCTGGCGTGACCGGTTGGCCGTTGATCGTCGGTGTGTAACCTGGCACGTCCGGAATTCCCGTGACAACCTTGGTTGGGTCCTTTGGATCGGTCGTGTAGGTCGTAGTTGGCGTGCCCGGAATTGGGTTGCCGTCTTGGTCGACTGGGATCAGCTGGCCGTTTGCGATGTAGGTTACCGTGTCCGTTGGGTTTGGGTTGTCAACCGTCGCCGTTAAGCCCCCGGCGGTTGGTTTTTCAGTGTGGTAACCGTCGACCACCGGCGTGTCCACCGTCCCGAAGGTGTATGGGTCGCCGGTGAAGTCTGTTTGGGAAACAATTTCACCCGTTACCTTGTCGACCGTCACCGTCTTGGTGAAGGCGTCAGCCTTAGTAGTAACGTTGTCGGCTGGCGTCTTGTCGCCCGCATCCTGGTAGTGGATCGTCTGGGTCGCGTCTTTGGTCAGGTCAGACTTGGCGGTGCCGGCTGGCCACTTTGGCCCATCTGGGTCGTCCGGGTTAATTGGTTGACCAGGGTCGCCCGGGTTCTCCGGCGTCACTGGTACCTGACCGTGTTTAAGGGTCACCGTGTAGGTGTGACCATTACTGCTGTCGCCAAAGGCTTGGCCAGTTTGGTCAAACTCGTTGTTGACAAGGACATAGCCCTTCTTTTCCAGGTCTGCAATCGTGTCAGCCGTTGAGTAGGTAATTTGGTCGCCGTACTTGGTCACAGCCGAAGTGTAACCCGTGTCCGGAATTACTTGGTTACCGTTATCTTGGTCGACGTATTGCACGGAGAAGGTTCCCAGTTCGGTGTAGGTAACGACCTGCGTCAGCTCTTGGGTTTGGTTACCGCCATCGTTGGTGAAGGTTACCGTGCTTGCGTTCGGGGCGCCGGACAGCGGCACCGTGATCTGACCATTGGCGTCGGTGGTGATCTTAGCCACGTCAACCGTTACCGGGTTGATCGTCGTCTTATCCGCCACGTAATGATCAATCGTTGGCGAAGTGACCCCTGGAATCGTGGCTGAATCGCCATCCTTTAAGGTCCAAGTATCGGTGCCACCCTTATCGTCTTCCGTCCAGTTAACCTGGCCGGTCACGTTATCCTTGATCCCGCTGTGGGTCACCGTCACAGACTTCGTTTCACTCGGGGCAATTTCTTCACCGTTGGTCTTTTGGTACTTAACCGTTTCGGTGATCGTCTTGTCCTCAGTCGCCGTGGAGTAAGTGTGCTCTAAGTAAACCACGTACTCTTGTACCGAATCGGTATCGTCAAAGATCCGGTCGCTAGCAGTCGTCCCCTGCATCAGGACGTAACCAGCGTCCTTATCGGCGGTGGTTAAGGTTTGGGTTGGCACTAATTGGTAACCGTGGTTCTTAAAGTAGTTGAGCGTGTTGGTGTAACGAACGTTGTTGGTCCCGAAGTTGATTGCGGCCCCCGGGTCACCCTGCACGCTGTCCCGAGCAATCGTCTTACCGGTCGTGGAATCCACGTACTTGAGGACTGCCGACCCGGTCGTTTCCCAGGAGGTGTAATCAAAGTCGGTGATCTTAACCTGTTGCAGGTTCTTTGCCCATCCGGTTGAGGCAAAGATGGCCATTGAAATTGGTAGGGAGTCGGCCGTGTACTTGCCCTTGTTGGTCGCACTGTCCCGTTCAGCTACGGCAGCGGCCACCATTTTTTGGTACTGGTCGTCAGGAATTGTCCAGTTCCAAACGTAGGCATCCCCTAAGGTATCGGTGTCCATGTCACTATCCGGGTAGTAAGTGACTACCAATTGGTGCGTTGCGGCCTTGTAGTTAATTATGAACTTGTGGAACTTGCCGTCCGTCACCGTATCCGGTAAAACCTCTGCGTTTTGAGTAGTTGCGGGGTCCGTTCCGTTAGTGAAGCTATTGATGTTTTCTGGTACCTCAAGGTTCCACTGCTTGGTCGTACCATCAGAAGAGAGCTCCGTATTGTAATCGGTATATACCATCGCACCATAAGAGCCCGTCCCCGAATTTTTAGGGTCAGCTGGGTAAGAATCACCGCCTGGCTTATCACTCATCTTTGCCCGCGGGTTATGGAAGGTATCCAACTTGAAACCAACGGCGTTTGCCAAGCCCCCGATCCCGAGGTTATTTCCGGCACCACCAACGGCGTCAAGCGGGAAAGTGTGGAAGGCAAAACCAATCCCATCACCACCCCAATTTTGGGTATTTTTATCACCAAGGTTGGTCCACGTTGTCAAGGAGAAGTCGTGGTTCAGGTCGATCTTATCCTTTAAGGTCACACTCCCGGCCAGATTATTTTGGTCAGGTGTCAGCGTCACAATCCCGGTTGCACTATCGTAGGTCGCCGAACCGTGCGTCTGGTTGTAGTCTAAAAAGTTATTCTTATCAACGTTAACCAGCTTCCCCTTGTGGGCCTGGTTGTATTGGATGTCGGATTCGGAAGTAACGGCGTCGGACATGTCAGCCAGCCCACCATCGGCTTCGCTGGTCGTGGCGCTTGAGTCACTCGCCGCCGGTGCTGCCGCCGCCAAGACGGCCTACTTGACCGCCACCGGTGCCGCACTCGTTGCTGAGGAAGAACTTGCGGAGCCCGTCTGAGCCGTTACCGAACTAGCACTAGCCGTCGTTGACGTGCGCTAGCTTGGGAGGTGGTGGAAGCACTTGAGTCCGTGGTCGTCGCTGTTGGTGTGGTAGTTGCACTAGCGCTGGCAGGAGTAGCGATGGCCGTCGTGGTCGGCGTATCCGTGGTCGCCGCGTGGGCAACCGGGTCTAGCATCATGTTCGAGAACAAAAAGACCCCGGAAGAAACGGCGACGGAAACGACACCAATACTCAATCGACGTAGTGACCAACGCGTGTAGCGCTGCCCCATCTTCTTCTTCAATAGCCATTGATTGTTTTTCCCAACCATGGAAATCCCCTCTCTTCTTAAAGCGATCTTTGCGTAACCTGAACCATCTCCTGCGTCTTAATATCGCGAATCCTAATCGACATTCGAGGTTCCCTAATCATCATCAAAGTTTCATCATTTTATCAGCCAGTTCTAATGTGTGGCGTTTTTATGACTTTCTTTGATTTTACTTTAACAGCGATAAAGCCTAATCGTCAATAATATATAATCAATAGATATTTATATCTTTAGTGTAATTACAAATATTTCTTTATAAGGATTTGACTTATTAGCCGATTTTATCGATATCAATTATTAAATAAATATTTTTTGCTTAATCTATCTATAGACATAGATAGATAATCTTGCTAATATTCACCCTTACAAGGGGGACAAAATTAGATTAAAATTCGCTTAATTGGACGCAGAAGGGCGCTCGCCGTTCGGTTATCAAACGACGAACACCCTCCTGAAAAAACAGCAGCTTCAATTTTAGTGGATCCCCAAGAGCAACCGGGCCTGGCGGCTCATCCGCGCCACCGTCCAGGCCGGCTCCCACACCAGGTCAATATTGACGTGGTGAACCTCCGGCACCGTTACTAACGCCTGGGTCACCTCCCGGCGTAAAATCCCCTGCAAGGGGCAGCCCATCATCGTCAAGGTCATCGAGAGGTCGCAGATCCCGTCATCCTTGAGGTCGACGCTGTTGATTAGACCCAGGTTCACCACATCGACGCCCAGCTCGGGATCGATCACTGAAGTCAAAGCGTCCATGATGTCTGCTTGGATCTCTTCCGGCGCCCTCATGACTCCAGGTCCTTTCCAAAGATCCGGAGCTTAATTTGTTGCCCGGTTGGGGTGCCGGCTAAGCCGCCTAGACCGGTCTCACGCAGTTCAACTGGCATTTGGCGGCCAATTTTATCCATCGCCGCGATCACCTCGTCGGCCGGCACTAGGGAGGTGCACCCGGCTAGGGCTAAGTCAGCGGCGATCAGGGCGTTACCAGCCCCGGTGGCGTTGCGGTTGACGCAGGGCACCTCGACCAGGCCGGCTAGCGGGTCGCACACCAACCCTAACAAGTTACTCATGGCAATCGCCAGGGCGTTGGCTGACTGAACGGGGGTGCCACCGGCGATTTCGACGGCGGCCGCCGCCCCCATCGCACTCGCCGACCCGACCTCGGCCTGGCAACCACCGGAAGCACCGGCAATGCTGGCCTTGTTGGCGATGATCATCCCCATCCCGCCGGCGGTGAACAAAAAGTGTAGCATTTGGTCTTCGGTCAACTTCAAGCGGTCGTTAAGGGCAAACAAGATCCCCGGCAGGGTCCCGGAAGAACCGGCGGTGGGGGTGGCGCAAATCACCCCCATGGCGGCGTTAACCTCGTTGGTGGCGATTGCCCCTTCCACGGCGGCCATCATGGCGTCCCCGGACAGGGTGCGGTGCGTCTGGCGGTACTCCTTGACCTTCACGGCTTGACCACCCGTCAAACCGGTCGCCGAGTGGACATCCTGACCGCTAGTCCCCCGCTCAACGGCCGCCTTCATGGTAGCGAGGTTGTTTCTCATCCGTTGGAAAATCTGTTCGCGCGACTTCCCGCTGGTTAAAATTTCTTGGTTGATGATCACTTCCGACAGCGGCAAACCCTGGTTGGTAGCGGTGGTGACCAGTTCATCAATCGATTTAAACATTTACGACTCCTCTAAACAAATGATGCCCGGGTAGGTTTGTAGTAAATAGGCCCGCAAGTCGTCTTGCAGGTAGTCCTTGAGGTCAAAGGTCCAAATCGTGCTGTGCGGGCTGGTAAAGACCTGTTGCTTGATAAAGGGGGCCTTCCACTCCAGGTCGTTAATTAACAAGCGCCCCTGCTCTTGCTTGGCTTGATCGGCGACCGGGGCCTGGAAGAGGACAATTGGCAGGGGGCCAGACGGTTGAATCGCCACCCCTTCCAGGACCAGTTCACGGACCTCAATGATTCCGCCGCCGACCGAGCAGCCGGACAGCCTGGTCTGCTTGGTGGCGCCGACCAGGTCGAGCACCGCCGTGTTGGGGTGACCAATCGGGCTTGCGCCGGGTTCTTCGACGAAGTTGATCTCAATCCCGGCCTGGCTCGCCAGTTCGCGCGAATTGGGCACTCGCGGGTCAGCCGGATCCATTTGCAAGAGGCCGGCCACGATGGCGTAATCGGTGCCGTGGCCCTGGTGGGTCTGGGCAAACGATTCATAGTAGTGGACCGTCACCCGAACCGGCGTCTGACCGAGCACCTGGCGGGCCACCCGACCAATGGCAACCGCCCCGGCCGTATGTGAACTAGAAGGTCCAATCATGATCGGGCCAATGATATCAAAAACACTCCGGTAATTTTCCGTCATTTATACTTCCTCCGAATCTTGATTCAGTATACAGCGGTGGTGGCCGTAAGAAAAGGCTTCTCTAATCTTTGTCTCAAAGCATCTAAAAGCACGGCGCCGACTTTGGATTCTTTCGTTTTTAAGCGGTCAACTTAACGATCTTTAAATTTATCGATAGATAGTTATAATTCGTACTAAATCTCTATTGTTCAGGTATAATTAGCAAATAGATAGGGGGAATCACTATGGCTAATCACATTGAATCGCTATTCATCGACGATTTACTACTCAATTACCTAGACGACTTTTGTAATAACGCCGGGGTTTCCCGGTCGGTCTTCTTAAAGAACTTCTATACTACCGTCGCCAAGATGGGCGAGCTCCCCTTTGAACCAGCCGCCACCAGCCACTTTGCCACCCGGTTTAGTGGCTGCCCTCTCACCGAAGATGACTTTTCATCCGACAACGATCGCGGGGATTGGTTCAGTCAATTGGAATCTTAACCCAACGGAAGCTTACTTCCAGAAAGGAGCTCACCATGGACGAACGGCTGATCGACTTTTCGATCCCAGACGACGTGGCGAAACGAGCCCACCAGGTTTTTGAAAGCGGGCAAGGAAACACGTTCTTTTAAGGACGCGTACAATACCCCTTAGGGTTGACACTTTAAATAATAAAAGTGTCATCTCTAGGG
>OGIU01000166.1_pt1 | contig 45833 bp, 44 predicted proteins | sample 1571791 | NCBI WGS metagenome assembly OGIU01 (sample SAMEA2582104, study PRJEB24529) | metagenome | biome: Human gut stool | place: China | collected 2011
CACTAATGGCTCTAAAGAATATAAGGATTGTTTAATAATTTTTTGTGGCAATTCTTATATTCAAAATTTTAGTAAAATGTTGCTAATTAGTGATAGAGGAGGTTATTAATGGAAACAAGAGAAGAAATTGTCTCTAAATTAGAACTCATTCGTGAGAATATATTGGGATTTATTCAAGCTCGTTCACGTCAAGTTACACTTGTTAATCAAATGAGAACAGCCAAATTGATTCAACAAGATGAATATAACGATAACACATTGTCTCATAAATCCCTCAAGCTTGCTTTTTCAATTATGGTATTTTCAAGTATTTCGATACTATTAGGGGATTTATTGTATTTCATCTTACTTGGTGCTGTGAATCGATTAATCGGTGATATTATCTTTGAAGTTTTGTTCTTATCAGGATTTTTATTTTTATTGTTTCGTCGTATGAAAGGTTCAAAGGATAGTTGGATTTATCCAGCGACACTGATTATGGGAGGGATCCTACTTGTATTCCCTCTACGTTTACTTTTGACTCCTAATCCTATAACATTAATTCTACTTGGAGTGTCAATTGTAGCCACCTATTTCATCATTCAAAATAAGCTGGAATTAATGATTGCGTTTGTGAATAAAGGTATTCGTAATAAAAATGAACAGCATTTAAGAGATTACCAAGCAGTGGTTGCAGAAAATCAACGATTAGAATTGGCCTATCAGCAAGAGGGACGTTTGATGGAAAATTTCCGGAATCAAGCTGTAGCAATTGGTCAAGGATGGTACCCTAAGGATTATTACGCACTAGATGCAGTGAATTATCTAATTCACGCGTTTAATAACTTTAAAGCAGATAATATAAAAGAAGCGATTAATTTATATGATACATATTTATTGACTAACAGGAGAGATTACAATGAATACACAAAATAATAAAACACATAAAAAGACAACATCTCTAAACCATAAACACTCATATAGAAAATTACGCCGTTGGGTACTTCCTGCCGTATTAGGTGCCGCCCTTTCTACATTAGCATTCCTTCCAACCTTTGCAGAAGACCTACCAAGTGCACCACCAGCTGGAAATCCACCTATGAGTGCACCTAATGGGCCAGTTCCAAAAGCTGAAGCTAATCCTAATACTTTCACAGGTACTACGGTAGTAACCGAAAATAAAGCCATTGCGCATGAATTGATATCTAATACAACATCAGATCAGAATGCGTTCATCGGCAAAGATAAAGCAGTCGTAACCATCGAAAACAGCGTATTCGATAAAACAGGTAACACAACCAGCGATAACAACAGTAATTTCCGTGGTCAAAATGCAGTAGTTCTCGGCATCGACGGTAGCCAAATCAACATCAAAGGCAGCAATATTACATCCAATTCCAATGGCTCGAATGCAGTATTTGCCACTGGTGAAGGTTCTGTCATCAATGTAGAAAATACTAACATTCATACAAAGAGCGATTCCTCCCGCGGTTTAGATGCCACTTATAAAGGCACTGTAAACGGCAAAAATCTTACTATTACAACCGAAGGTGCTCACTCTGCTACATTAGCTACAGACCGTGGCGAAGGTACCATTACAGCAGAGGCTGCCAAATTAACAACATCTGGTGAAGGTAGCCCTATTATCTACTCTACTGGTAATATCACAGCTGACTATATTACGGGCGAAGCTAAAAACAGTGAAATTGGTGTCGTAGAAGGCAAAAATTCCATCACACTTACCAACTCTAATGTAACAGGCTACAAAGACAATGGTTTTATGCTATACCAAAGCTTTTCTGGTGATGCTGAAAGTGGTATTGCCCGTCTCAAAGCAGAAAACAACTCACTCACCACCCATGCTACAGGCGCTTTCATCTATGTGAACAACACCACTGCAGAGGTAGACCTTACTGGCAATGCTATCTCTACTCCCAATACTACAACACTAGTGAAAGCAGCGGCCGACTCCCGTTGGGGCAAAACCGGTAAAAATGGCGGTCACCTTACACTTCGCGCCTCCAACCAAGCCTTAAACGGCAATATTGTAGCCGATGCAATTAGCACCATTGCGCTAGACATGACAAATGAATCTAGTTTAGTTGGCGCTATAAACACTGACAATACAGCAAAAGAAATTACACTGAAACTCAGCAAAGATTCCACTTGGACACTTACAGGCGATAGCTATGTAAAATCCTTAACGAACGAAGATACAACAAATAGTAACATTCACTTGAATGGATATAAACTCGTTGTTGCTGATAAATAATGTATAACATGAATAAAATAGTAAGGCAGAAGTTAATTAACTAACTTCTGCCTTACTATTTTTCTATTAGAGTTTTAAGTTTCTAAACCTAAAAACTCTTGATTTTTTATAATACGCATTATTCATCATAGATGACCGAATAAATAATCTATCTCATCTAACTCTTTCTGCAAGCTATTAGAAATCTCACTTTCTATAAACTCTTCTTTTATTTTAAATATAAATCTAATATCTGTAAAAAGATGTCCTATAGTATTTAGCACACTACCAATATCAAGTTTACGTAAATCTTTAGTTATTAATGTATTAATAATAGTACTAGAGGATGCAATCGAATTAGATATAAGAAGAATTTTTCTTGTTCGTACTTCATATAGTTCTTTAGATACTTCATCATTATTAAATAAGCCATGTGTAAGTGTAATAATTATATCTATTACTTTAGAGATAATAAACGAAGCACCAACAATCTTCATATCGCGAGCTAAACATAATGCATCATAATGTTCATCATATAATTTACTAGCAAAATTCTCATTAAAACTTGACAATAATGGCACTGGTAATCCCATTTTCGTAAAAATATCAGACTTATAATGTAGTGCTTGAGCAAAAATAGCTGCTGGCAAATTTAACTTATCTGCACGACACATATCATAGCACTCTTTAAACATCATTGTTAATGGAACTTGCTCAGCTGTAATTATCATCTTCTTTTTAGAAGTTAATGGGTCCACTCTTGAAACTCGATGATTCGCAAACGAATTAAATGTAATACAATCAGTCAATATATTAGCTGTGCCAAATAACCATCCTAAAATAGGATCATGACCTAAAGTATACATTCTATGTGCTTTTCCACCCATATTGATTCCCAAATCTTTTGAACCAGCAGTTATATCGTATGGAGGTGTTTGATATAGCAGATTAATCCAATAGCCTGATTTATATCGTTCTTGAAATTTATCTCTAAAACTATTATTAGCTTCTCTATGTTCTGCTTCAATAGATTTATCATTATGGGCTAGTCTATCATCAGGATTGAAACTATCACCATAGCCTAATTTTTTTGAAATATATGGAAAAAGTAATGTTTTTAATACCTGTAAAGCTGTTGCAACAGCAAGAAACGATAAATCAGTTTTATTAAAAATACCAGTTTTAGATGAAAATTGTGCTTCAATTTCATTATATTCATTAAAAGACTGATTAATCTCTTCATCTGTCATAATATCTTCTAATACAACTGGAGTTATATTTCTATTATTGGCTTCTGAAAGAATACTAGACCAGTTCTCTATTTTGAGATTACGATTCAATCTTTGATTAAGCTTCATTTCATCTATTTTAACAAAAAGGTCATCAACTTCAGCTTTTTTTCCTAGATTAACTAATAGTTTGATAGTAGATTCTATATTTGCATCAGCTTTAGACCTTTGTATAATAAGTTCTTTATCTACTGATATTTCTTTTGATAAATCTTGATTTAATTTTAAAACACTATTTATATCTAATTCATCATCAGAATATTTGAACTTACTCAAGTCCCCACCCCTCTCTTACTATTAATCAAGACCTAAATCATCACCTAAATCTTCTATAGCTGCTTTCAATAATATATTTAAACCATTCAATAAATCAATACGTTTTTTATCTGCATCAGATTCCTCTTTCAAAGCCTTTACAATAGCGGTTTGCTTTGCTAATGCATTTTTATAAACTATTAATTTTTTATCTTTTAACTTTTTATTTCTGACATGAGATGCTACGCCAACACCAATACCACCAAGTACAACAGCTGGTGCAGCTAATACGGCAAGACCGGTAGCCATCCCACCTCCAACTAGAGCACCTGCAGCAGCTAGTCCACTAGTAATTCCAGCTGCACTTAATCCTACTACTGATCCACCAAAATATAATCCTGCAAAACCAACACCTGCACCCGCACCAATTCCTAATGCCCCTGCAGCAGTTTCTCCCAAAGGAGAATTATTAATAGTTACATTTTTATCATTAATAGCACTTGCGGCCGCATCAATTAAATTTTCTACAGGTTTCAATGCATCTTGGTTTTCAAACTTCAATTTATTATTATCTTCATTAATATTCTCGCACATAATTATATCTCCCCACTTAAAATATTTTGTAAAGAACAAACTCAAATAAAGTTTCCACTCAGAAACATTCATGTAACGTTCATGAGTTATTTATGAATTAATTATAATTTATGTATCCTTTTCAGTCAATAAAGATAAAGATTATGGGGATTTTTCACCTTATATCTAATCAAATAACATATGAGTACAAAAAAGATCTCTAAAACATCTAATTTACTACTAGATATCTCAGAGATCTTAATCTCAATATTATTTTATTCAGCCAACCCTTGTTCTCTACCGATAATATCAGCGATTTCTTGGCATAAGGCTTGTAGTGCTTCTTGATCTGGACCTTCAGCCATTACGCGGATGAGTGGTTCTGTACCAGATGCACGTACCAGTACGCGACCTTCATCACCAAGTTCACCTTCAGCTGTTACAATAGCAGCCTTAATAATATCGTTTTCTTCCCAACCAGTCTTTGTAGCAACGCGTACGTTTATAAGAACTTGTGGATATTTTGTCATTATGCCAGCCAATTCAGAAAGTGGTTGGCCTTTTTCTTTTACAAGAGCCGCCACTTGAACAGCAGTCAACATGCCATCACCAGTTGTGTTATGATCGAGGAAAATGACGTGACCAGATTGTTCACCGCCAATGGAAAGGTCGTGTTCACGCATATATTCCAATACATAGCGGTCACCAACAGCAGTAGAAACGGTTTTCATACCAAGTTCTTCAGCTGCTTTGTGGAAGCCGATATTACTCATAACGGTACCAACTACGGTATCGCCTTTGAGCTTACCTTCTTCTTTCAATTTTAGAGCGCATAATAGCATGATTTGGTCGCCATCGAGGACTTGACCTTTTTCGTCTACTAACAAGCAACGGTCTGCATCACCATCATTGGCAATGCCTAAATCAGCATGGTGTTGTTGAACAGCTACTTGCAAGCCTTCGATATGGGTAGAACCGCAATGATGATTGATGTTCAAACCATCTGGATTGACATTGATATTGATAACCTTTGCACCAAGACCAGACAAAATTTCTGGACCTACACTAGAAGCGGCACCATTAGCGCCATCATAGACAATCGTTAAACCTTCAAGGGATGTATCGATTGTATGACGAACAAAGTGAGCATAGTGATGTGCAAGATTTGCATTATACTCTACACGACCAATGCCAGCACCTGTAGGACGAGGTAATTCGTTATCTGCACTTTGACGTACATATACTTCTAATTGATCTTCTACTTCATCTGGTAATTTAAAACCACTACCATCAAAGAATTTAATACCATTATCTGGGAATGGGTTATGAGATGCAGAAATAACAGCGCCCGCATCAAAGCCTTGTTGCTTTACAAGGTAAGCTACAGCAGGTGTAGGAATGACTCCCGCCATAACTACATTACCGCCTACAGAACAGATGCCAGATGCCAACGCGCATTCCAACATGGAACCAGAGATACGCGTATCTCTACCAATTAAAAATGTAGGATGTTCTTTTTCTTTACCAAAATGTGTTGCCGCTGCACGTCCCAAATGGTATGCCAATTCAGGTGTTAAAAATTCATTAACAACGCCACGTACACCATCAGTACCAAATAATCGAGCCATATTCTCCTCCGTCTACAAACGAATGTATTTCAATCTATGTTGTGTGTATTATATCACACGAGTTTGTACAATTTATAAAATCCAGGTTGAACTTTCACCATAGCACGTAAATGTATAAATCTATTTGTGAAAGTATCATTCATTAGGTTTTGCATACATGCTCATGCACGCAATCGCCGTTTCTGCACCATCCAAGGCGGCACTCATGATGCCACCCGCATAGCCTGCACCTTCCCCCATCGGATAAAAACCAGCAACTGTAGTGGATACGCGATTATCATCACGACCCATACGAAGTGGAGAAGATGTGCGCGTTTCAACGCCGGTCATACAGATTTCAGGGTTATCAAAGCCTTTGATACGGCGTCCCCAATACGGTAAGGCCCGTTCTAAAACGGACGATACATAATCAGGTAAACACTGGTGCAAATCGCAATCTACGATATGAGGTTCATAACTATGTATACTGCTTTCAACAGACGGCGCATCAGCCTGGCCTAAGAAAGAACCTACCGTTTGAGCTGGTGCATTAAAGTTTGAACCACCCAATTTATAAGCCTTGCGTTCCCATTCTCGTTGAAATGCCACGCCATCTAGAGGATGGGTACCAAAATCATCAGGGCCTACGTTTACAACGATAGCACTATTTGCAACGCCACTGTCACGAGCATACAAGCTCATACCATTGGTTACAACACCGCCCGGTTCGGACGCAGATGCGACCACTTGCCCACCAGGACACATACAGAAGCTATAGGCCGTACGCCCCGATTCTTTATCATGATATACCAAGGAATACTCAGCAGCACCTAAACCTAGACTTCTTGGATCCACACCGTACTGAGATTGATCGATGACATCTTGAGGATGTTCAATGCGAACACCGATAGCAAATGGTTTAGCTATCATATCGATACCGCGTTTAAATAACATCTCATACGTATCTCGTGCACTATGACCTACACCAGATAAAACTAGAGTCGTATCAATACGTTCCGCACCATTCACCTCGATACCGACCACATGGTCCTGATCAACGAATACATCGGTTACCTTAGCTCCAAAGCGGACTTCGCCGCCCCATTCGATAATGCGCTCACGCATGGCTTTTACCATATGACGTAATTTATCTGTTCCTACGTGAGGTTTATGCTTGTATAGGATTTCTTCCGGTGCCCCAAATTCTACAAAGTATTTTGAAATTTCATGCAACCGCGGATGTGTGACGCGCGTAGTCAGTTTACCATCAGAAAATGTACCGGCCCCACCTTCACCGAATTGAACATTCGATTCAGGTTTAAAGGTTCCCGTTTTCCAAAATGTTTCTACATCCTTCGCACGAGTATCTACATCCTGTCCACGTTCTAACACGATAGGGCGATAGCCTTCACGGGCTAAGTAAAAGGCCGCCATCATACCTGCGGGACCAAAGCCCATCACAACAGGTCTATGTGCTAAAGGTCTGTCGCCAATTGCAATCGGTTCTGGATCCTCAGGTGTAAATAAGGTAACATCCTTTTGCTTACCTAGTTTCTTAATGATTTTTTCTTCATGTTGAGCCTCTACAAAAAGGGTGTACACAAATACAATATTAGGTTTCTTACGAGCATCGACGGCACGTCTCACCACATGAATTTTCTGTATATGCCCCTTTAGTTGAGGATATTTCTTTTCTACTATTTCCTCAATCGTAGCCTTTACGGTAACGGCTACGCGAAGATTTATTATTCGTATCATATCTATGCTTTTCTTTGTATATCCACTGTTACATGAACCGTAGTCATCTTACTAGTAAGGCCATCAGGAATTACTATATTATAGGTACCATCAATAGGTGCCGTAGCATTACTTATATCAATAGATTCCGTCTTAAGATCCGAAACAGAATCCACCATTTCTTCACGGCCTGTAATTGTTACTTGTACAGGCTTAATCGTAATACCTTTGACTTCATAACCATCCGCTACTTGACCTACGGTTATTGCCGAAATAGGTACGGCTTTATCTTTTCTAAGTAAATTTAATTCATACTGTGCTTGGCCTTGTGTTGGGCTAATATTTACATCCAGCACATTGCCCGCATTATCCCAAGCTTCCAAATCAGCAACAGCACTAAAGTTTTTAGTTTGACCAGCCACATTAACCTTCATGACAACCCGTGTGGCAGCCATTACTTGTTGTTTACGACCGGATACAGTGACTTCCTTCGGAATCACAGTAACGGATTTCATGGCCACATTATCCGGAATTTGTCCGATTGGCACAATTTCAACAGGTAATTTCTTCGATGCATATTCATCAACATTAATCGTTACCGTATCAGGTTTGATTTCAACTATGTTCATCCCCGATGGAGGATTGAAATGGATAGTCACATTATTTTGACCCGTTGAAACCCCTGACGCATCTATATAGGCCTTAAGGTTATCAGACTTTAAGTTAATAATCGTATCGCGAGGCCCACTAAGCGTAACGCGTACATATTGAGGTGCATCCTCTATGATGTAATTAGCTGCCAAATTTTGCACCTGTACAGGCACCGTATAGGAAACCTCCATCACAGGATTTTGGTCGCGCATAATAAAAAACCACATGACGATGGCTGCCAATAATGAAAGTATTTTTGCAGGCCAGTTGCGTTTCAAATGAATCATCATTTCTTGCCACCCCATTTCCACATGCTCGTAATATTTTGACGAGGTCTTTCCATAAATGTACGAAGAGCCTCTTTAATTTGGTCTTCTGGCAAGTGACGATAAATATGTCCGCCATAGGTATAAGAAATGACACCCGTTTCTTCGCTGACAACAACGACAACTGCATCTGTTTGTTCAGACAGACCGATAGCCGCGCGATGACGTGTACCAAGTTCGGTACTCAATGTACGGTCCTCGGTAAGAGGCAATAAACAACCTGCAGCCTGAATGCGACCATTGCGGATAATCATAGCCCCATCATGAAGTGGTGTACTAGGAACGAAAATGTTTTTAATCAATTCCCGACTGAGTACGGCGTCTACGATAATACCTGTATCAATAAAGTCGTTTAAGCCTACCTCGCGTTCAAATACGATGAGGGCCCCTGTATGTTCACGAGACATAACGCGTGCAGCAGCCATCACTTCATTGATAGCCATGTCCATTTCTTCTTCGTTTACATTCTGTGCTTTACTAAAAATACGGCCACGCCCAAGTTGCTCTAGGGCACGACGTAATTCCGGTTGGAACACGACAGGTAACGCAAAGAGGATAACGGTCATCCCTTGTTGGAGAATCCAGTTAATAACATACAGATTCATTACATGGCTTAAAACATTCAAAATAGCCAAAAATAATAACCCTTTCAACAAGGCTACAGCGCGTGTATCCTTTAAGAGTTTATACATATAATAAATACCGATAGCAACCGTCAAGATATCGATGAGATCAAGGATTCTAAAGGTATGTATGAGGGCTTCAAAATGCATATGTGCAACTCCTTATACAAAATAATAAGGTACAGCCATTACATTAGCTGTACCTTATATTTTATCGCATTTTATGAGCACTGTAAATTTAAAACAGGGTTATACATTTTGCGTTTTAATCCACACATCCATGCAACCGCCACAGACCATGCCTTCTTTTACGGCTACATCATCATTTAATTTTACTTCAATACGTCGATGCTGCTCCTTCTTCTTCATAGAATCAATAGCACTGAGGCGTATTTCATTTTCTGCGCGGCCACCGCCAATAGTGCCAAAAATAGACCCATCAGGGAATACAACCATCGAGGTACCTGCTTTACGAGGCGTAGAACCAGCCGTATGAAGAATTGTTGCCACTGCTAGTGTTTCATCTGTGCGTTGACTCAAATATTCTACAAACTCACGATTCATGACTTACAACTCTCTTTCTGCGTAAAAACTGACCTTGTTTACCTCGTACAACAGCAAGATACTCACTGACGATAGATAAAGCAATTTCCTCTGGTGTTTGAGCACCTAAATCTAGGCCAATAGGAGCATAGATCATATCGAGTTCCTCTTGCGTCCAACCTTTGGCTTTCAAATTTTCTAATGCATAATGAATGCGTTGTTGACTACCCATAACCCCCATATAAGTAGGCAATTGATCTCTCAATTGTTCAAGGCATGTGTTATCGAATTCATGGGCTCTCGTAACGATAATAAATCCATTATATTCATCAAGAGGTAACTTGTCTCTAAAATCATCCAAAGGCAAACATTTTCTTGTTACACGCTCATCAAAGAATTCAGGCACCACATATTCAGGTCGATCATCGACAACCGTAGCACGACATCCGATAAATAATAATAAATCCGTAATGGCACGGCTTACATGGCCTGCCCCAAGGACAAGTACAGATGGATCCTTTTCAACAGGTTCAACAAAGCATTCAGTGCTACCAAATACACATAAAGCATTCGGCTTAACTCTATTTAGTGTAAAACCTTCTATAGCGTCACCATATAATATATCCCCATCCTGATTATAGATAGTTCTATCCCCTTGGCGAGGCCCCGATAGGATGGTCACCAAAAATGTTGGCTCCGTCACCTGTAATCGGTCTTTCATAATATCATAAATGCTTTCCATCTTTATTCCTTTCATAGTCCCATGCAGTAACAGCCTCTAAAACACCGCCACCAACAGCGAGGGATTTGTCAGAAATACTATAACAATGCGATTCCTCACAGCGAGCATCCACATCAGCCAATTTAAAATGATCAGAAACGATGAGTCCCGTTTTTAAAATGCCCCGTAACGTACCGGTAATCTTAGCTCGCACCGGTTCTTCATCAACATAACCAATCACTTCGTTAGCTTGCACCTCGTCACCAATATGACGTTTAGCTGTAAATACCCCTGCCTTTGGCGAATGAATCACCCGTTCATGGGTATAACCACCCACATTGCCAGGAATACCCGTATTCGGTTCCGCTTCACCATCATAAATGCAGCGTCCTAAATTATGGCCACGCATAGTTTCGATGACTACATTCACATCGCGGCCAGCACTAAATCCAGGACCTACACCAATAACAAAGGGTGCATCTAATCTTGTAGTTCCTACATTCTTTTTAGCCAAAATGGCATCTACAACAACATCCGGATGCAGTTGATCTAATAACTCTTCATAGGGCGATGTTACAACAGGAATCACACCTTGTGATAAAGTATCTTGAACTTCATCAATACACACATGACGTGCAACCAACCGTTCAAGAATCATTTCACCGCAGTGAACAGCATTACCATAACTCACCTCTCTGCGAATCATAGTAGGTATAGCAATTTCATTAACTACTACAGGGTACCCTGCACGTCTCAATCTATAAATTGCACCGGAAGCGATATCGCCGCCTCCGCGCACAAGTATTAAAGGCTTCATACACCCTCACTTTCACGATGTTGCAAATCGTTATAATCCTCTGGCGTATCTATATCAAATCCCCATTCAGGAATAATACTTACATATTCTACAAAATTATGCCCCACACCACGAATGATCGTTCGTCCACCTTGGTCACCCTCGATGTGTTGCAAGTCCTCAAACCAATGGGCACCAAACAAAACTGGATTGCCAGGATGTTGAGTTATTCCATATTTAGGTACTACGATTGTTCTATTTGTTTCATCCCTATGCTGTTGAAAGCTAGTAATGAGTTGTTCAACAACCATTGGATTCAGTAACGGTTGATCAGACACAGAGCAAATAATACCATCTAAAGCTCGTGTGCCAAATTCATTCATCAAGTATTTCACGCCTAATGCGATGGATGTGCCTTGACCTAAATCAGAACATTCGTTATGAATAATAGAAAATCCATAACTGCTAGCAATATGGTCAATATCACGGTCCCCACCTGTAACGGCAACCAGGGGATAGGTTTCTAAACTCCAAGAAGGATTAGTTCGTTTCCATCCAATTTGTAATGCATGACATACCGCATCAAGAATCGTCTTTCCGCGCCACGGAAGTAATTGCTTATTTGTTCCCATTCGTCGAGACTGACCTGCTGCTAACAAAACAATGCCAATACGAGGTATTTCTCGTGAAAGGGCGCCCCCTAAGGGAGCGCTTTCACCTGTCTTATATTCCATTTTGCTACCTAGCGACATTGAATAATACGACGAATTTCACAACTAGCCTTATACCCATCAGCCAACACAATGGCCGTGATATCACTATCTACCACATGACTTATGAAATCATCAATAATACGATGTTGTACCGTGTCATAACCCGTGCAGAACAAGATTTTCTTGCCCTTACTATATTGGAATAGCCCTTGTTTATGAAGCACGATTTGAGCAAGCATATGAGGTGTTACAATGGCACCTTCTTCGCGATGTACAATGGATTGAACTAATTCTAAATTATGTACATGATCTTCATCAAGGGATGCACCCAACATTTGAAGGTTCACCACCCCTATAGTCGTCTTTGTTTGACTTGGGATAACAGGTTCCGTCTGCTTCGGTGCCTTAAGCCATTTCTCTTTGGCTCCATCCGCTTCAACAACAATTTGCCAGTTTGGATGTAACGCACTAAGGCCATCTATGCTTTCACAATCTACAGCATCAACCTTAGTTCGTGTAATACCATTAAACCAGGCGCCACAATAACCTTGTTGAATACGTTTTGTACAATATTCATCAACATCGTTGATATCCTTTGTATAAATAGGTTCATATTGAGCCACTTGTGATTCATACAACTGTGTTGTAGTCGTCACTACGATAGGTTGTCCTTGCAACCGACCATACTCGACTAGCTTAGATAAGACCGTTGTTTTGCCGCCAGCCCCAACCAATGCGACAATGCCAGGTTGGATAAGACGATTCCAGTACTGCGTTTGTGATGTCATAGCACGAGGCCCCCTTTAGGAATGTAGAAATAGTTATACTTTATATTTCTCGTCCATCCCCATAAATACCTTCTCTGGTGTCATAGGTAATGTACGAATATCCGCTCCAACTGCATTTTTTACAGCATGCTGTATTGCGGGACAAGCCGTATTAATAACAATTTCACCGATGGATTTAACACCATATGCACCACTTTCCTCATATGATTCAACAAAGGCTGTATGTATTTCACCAATATCTTGACGTGTAGGAATTTTATAGGTCATAAAATTATTAGTTTCTAAACGACCATTACTAGAGTATCTAACGTCTTCATACAAAGCCATACCAATAGCTTGTACTGCGCCGCCTTCAACCTGTACACGCGCTAATTTAGGATTCACAACGGTACCACAGTCTACACAATTATACATATGTAACGGTATAATTTGTCCCGTTTGTTTATCTACCTTAACTTCAGCGATAGAAGCCATAAATGGTGGTGGAGATGTATGACTACCCCATGTTGCGAACCCCGTTAATTGTTCGGATGTAGTTCCGACTAATAGCTTAGGCGCTAATTCTTGAACGGACATTTTCTTTGTACCGTCCTTAGTCGTACCTACTAAGCCGTCAAAATCAATATCTTCTGGTGTAACATCCATAAATTGCGCTAATTTATGGATTATCTTTTCTCTCAATTCTTCAGCCGCCATTTTCGCCGCGGTTCCTGTTACATACGTCGTGCTCGATGCGTATGAACCTGGATCAAATGGTACGATATCCGTATCAGATTCGATAACCGTCATAGATTCCATAGGGCAACCAAGGGCTTCACAAGCCATTTGTGTAAGAATTGTATTAGCCCCCATACCCATATCAGATGAGCCTGTATATAATGTGTAATTACCATCATCGCCAAGACGAATTTCTACAGATGCTACATCGATATTAGCAACGCCGGACCCTTGTAAGGCAAGAGCCATCCCCAAACCGCCGCGATAGCGCTCATCAATGTCCCAACTATGAGGACGCTCATCCCAACGAGCCATTTCCTTAACCTTATTTACAGTTTCTTGGAATAGGCCAGAATCCATAATTTCATCAGGATCATACACTAAGCTACGTTCACCGGCAGCAATCAAATTCTTTTGACGAAGTTCCGCTGGGTCGATTCCCATTTCGTCCGCCAAACGGTTTACTGCACATTCTAAAGGCCACAAAGCTTCTGTAGCACCATAACCACGGAAGGCTCCGCCCGGCGTATGGTTCATGTAAACCCCTTCGGTGCCATAGTGTACTGCTTTTGCCTTGTTATACAATGGAACGGACTTATGTTCCCCCGCTGTGGTTGTCGTAAAGCAGTGTGTTGCATGAGCACCTGCATCGGTAATGGAGTCCATATCGATAACTTGGATAATGCCATCCTTGGTAGCACCTACGCGAATACACCATTCACGAGCATGACGTGTAGTAGAACAAGTTTGTGCTTCCGTTCTATCATATAGTAAATAACATGGCTTTTGTAATTTCCATGTTACAAATGCTGTCATCAATTCAGTACAAGCTGTTTGTTTCGATCCAAAGCCACCGCCAATACGAGGTTTAATAACGCGAATCTTAGATGCTGGAATCCCTAATGCCCGAGCAATATGACGGCGCACATGGAACACGATTTGCGTAGAGCTAACGATGACAATACGTCCTAAATGATCAATATAGCCAAAGCTTTGGAATGGTTCCATTGCAGATTGACGCGTAGCTTGGTCGAAATATGTGCCTTCTACGACATAATCGCATTTAGCAAGTTCCGCTTCAATATCACCAACGCGCTTATGGTACGATACACAAATATTGCGTTTATAGTCTTGTCCTACTGGAATGTGATTGAGAATATCATCTTCTGGATGAACTACTGTTTCATGGTCCATAGCCGTGCGTAAATCAAGCACTGGTTTTTGCACCTCGTATTCAACCTTAATGAGAGGCATCGCCTTCAATGCAGTAGCTTCATCTTTAGCCACAACGAGGGCCACTTCATCGCCTACATAGCGGACTACAGGGTCAAGAATCAACGCATCATAAGCAGATGGCTCTGGATAGGTTTGACCTGCTAAAGTAAAACGCGTGTTCGGTACATCTTCATAGGTAAAAATAGCCTCTACGCCAGGGATTAATTTAGCTTTAGATGTATCGATAGATTTAATTTTCGCCTGTGCATGGGGACTACGCAATACCTTAATAATGAGGGCATCTTTTGGCACAAAATCCCCTGTATAAGAAGGTTTACCACTCAATATCCCCTTGGCATCGACTTTATCATAAGACTTACCAACGTGCTTCATTATAAACCTCCTTGTAGATACTTACGAACGCCTCGAAGTTGCGATTCATAGCCAGTACAGCGGCAGAGATTTCCAATCAAATATTCTCGAATTTCATCATCACTGGCATTAGGATTTCTACGCTTCAATGCGATGGCACTCATCATCATACCAGTAGTACAGAAACCACATTGGTCTGCCCCTTCAGATGCAAGGCAGTCAGCTAGCAAAGACGCATCTTCTTCCAGTCCTTCAAGAGTTGTAATTGTATGACCTGGCGCACGAAATGTAGGATATGCACAGGATAGCGTTATTTCATCATCCACCCAAACAGTGCATAAACCACAATTTGTCGTATCACAGCCACAGCGTACGCTATAATAGCCTAAGTTGCGCAACGTAGTTAATAGCATTTCATCTGTTGGCACATTAACAGTTACGTTTTTGTTATTAATATTCAATACTAATTCCATTATTGTGCCACCTCCTTAACTAACCGACGAACCATGGCTTTAACCATCTCAATGCGATATTCCTTGGATGCATGAGAATTTTTTTGATACACTAATTCCTCTGATGCAATCTGTGCTGCCTCATCTAATGCATCTAATCCTTTTTCTGAAAGCAAGGCACTAGCTTTCTCAGCCAATTGCGGCGCACCTGGACGAGTCCCGATATAAACTTCATAGGCTGTATCATCACGGCGAATAGATCCCGTCAAATACGGAAAATCGCCACGAGAAATGCGCAATGCCTCAATCGCAACAGGCACTTCGCGTTTAGGGATGCGAATTTCAACTAAAATATCACGTTCCCGATAATTCATATAATCCTTCATGGACATACGACCACCTTTATAGGTTACGATGTCTGCATGAACAGCTAACAAGGCGGGAATAATATCAGAGAAACCAAATTTACTAGCCACGGAACCACCCATGGTAGCCATATTTCTAAATTGGACGCCTAGAATTTCTTTGACACCACGTACTACAGCACCGCCACAAAAGCGTTGTAATGGTTCAAATCGTTCTACATCACCTTGTGTCGCCATGGCACCAATAACAAATTCGTTATCTTCTTCACGAACATATCGTAAATCTAGTCCTGCCATATCGATTATTGCAGGCCATGTGCGGCGCCCCAATCGCAGCCAACACCCTCCCGCAAGCATAGGTGCCATCTTATTTTTTATGGCCATTTCATAGGCCTCTTCCACCGTCTTCGGTTGTAATACTTTCAAAAAGGCTAACATAATCTATCCTCACAATGGTATACTAAAAACAATCATTATCTTAAGCCATTTACTATTAGCAATGTTGCCATAAAACCTTTTATTTTTGCTTATATATAATTGTAACAACTATTACATCGTAAATCTATGACAAACAATATAAAATTACAAGAAGTTTGCAAACAATTACATATACCCGTAGTGGGCACCACATCATGGCCACTCCCCATAGAGGCGCGCAAAATTTTGCATGAATCTAATCCTTGTCCATTCACAGCAGCCGACATAGACGAACGATTGATGGGCACAACGGACTTTATGCCACGCAGCGCCATCGTCTGTCTATTTCCCTATCATGTACCACATGAAGGTCCTACGAATCTATCCCGTTACACGTGGGCCACTGATTACCATCTCGTTGTGACAGGCTATTTACAACGCCTCGTAGATGAACTAAAAACGGCCGCTCAAGACGCATCATTCTCTATCCATTGCGATACGAGCCCCTTAGCCGATCGGTATATGGCGTATCTAGCAGGTCTTGGATTCTACGGTAAAAACAAATGCTTTATCAATCCAACTTGGGGTTCTTATATCGTCATCGGTACTGTACTCACCACATTAGAATTCGAGTCCAATACGCCTATGACCGATACGTGTATGGGCTGTAATCGGTGTATTACATCCTGCTTAGGTCAATGTCTAAATGGCAATGCATTTAATTACGCCACCTGTAAAAGCTATTTAACGCAAAAAAAAGGCGATCTCACCGATGACGAACAAACCATCATCAGGAAATCACCCTTGCTATTCGGTTGTGATGTATGCCAAGAGGTATGCCCTCATAATAAGGACTTACCTACAACACCCATTATTGAATTTCAATCTATCGAACCTTATGTGGATGTTGAAGAATTAGAATCTATGACCAATAAGGAGTTTAAGGCAAAACACGGCCATCGAGCCTTCTCATGGCGCGGTAAAAAGATATTGATACGCAATCAGGAATATATTACAAAACCTTAATACTACCTACTATATTTTATAGTAATTAAGTTTATCCAAGGATTCACTCAAGGCCGGTACATATTCTTCGATGAACATGTCCACCTCTGGCATATTTAGAGTTTTCAACTTGGCCAAAATCGTATCGTGCGCCTCCTTGAATTCATCATTGCCCGCATGTAATTCATTAACGCATTTCATATAGGCGGACAAGGTATCGGCAGCTTTCACAATCGGCCATTCAGGCAATGTTTCAGCATCTACAATATACGGTTTATAAACGGATTGCAATCGTTCCGGCAATGTGCTTAACATTTTTTCTTGCGCTAAGGTTTCCACCTCGCCATACAAGGAACGAAGCTTAGGATCAAAGTATTTAATAGGCGTCGGCATATCCCCTGTAAAGATTTCACTCACCTCATGGTACATGGCAATAACGGCCACCTTGTTAATATCTACATTTCCACCGAAATATTCATTTTTAAGAGCTGCCAAATTATGGGCTACCATGGCTACCTCAAGGCTGTGTTCTTGAATATTTTCTGTTTCCGTATTGCGCATCAAGCTCCAACGGTTAATAAAGCGCATACGTTTTAAAAAAGCAAAAAATGAACTCATACATATCCCCCTTACAATGAAGGTCCCACCAGAAGGTAGGACCTTTTATAGTATGTATAACTAAATAGTTATGATATTAAATGACACCGCGTAATTTAAAGCCATAGTCTAGGAACTGAACGGCCTCATTCCAACGGTTGTCATCATTGAGCATCACCACAATCATAGTGTGCCCATTTCTCGTAGCTGATGCGATTAAACATTCACCAGCCGCATTTGTAAATCCGGTCTTTAAGCCATTAGCACCAGGATATTTATTACGGATAAAATGGTTTGTAGTGCGAATCGTTTCAGGCGCACGGTTTTGATAAGGCACCTTATAGTAATCATTAGCCACCTTGTCGCGGAACATTTGATATTTCATCCCATAAGCTGCAATCAAAGCCAAATCTCGTGCCGTCGAATGATGACCCATTTGGGTCAATCCATGAGGATTGAGGAATACACTGTTTTTGGCCCCCGCCTTAGCAGCTATGCGATTCATATCCTTCGCAAAATTTTCTACAGACCCACTTACGTTCTCTGCCACCACTACGGCCGCATCATTACCAGATGCTACCATCATACCTTCAAGAACACCTTCCAAAGTGATTTGGTCACCCACATGTACACCAAGATTAGATTCTTCCATGCTCGTCGCATAGGGACTAATCGTAGCCAATTCATCTAATTGTGTTCCCTTCAATTCTAGAGCGGTTAGCAATGTTACCATCTTAGTTGTACTGGCAGGATGCATCCATTTATCGGGATTCTTGGAGAATAAAATCTCCTTATTATCTGCATCAATGAGTACTACTGCTTCACCAATGGTAGATGGTGGCGTAGGTGCAGCACCATGAGCAACAGTACCTAAGAGCATGGCCCCTATGAAAGCTAACGCCAATATAAAACGTTGCCATACTAAGTACCTATGCATTATTAAATCTCTCATATCAATCTCTTTCTACATATTATTAACTTGTAAATTCATGATTTATCAGATTTCTTGATTCGTGGTAGTTACTTTTTTCTTAGTTTCTTTAATTTCATCTGTAGAAGTATCTGCGTGTTGTATATATACAACACGTTGTGGATATGGAATATCTATACCATGCTTATCAAAAGCATCTTTTACATCGGACATAATACTATATCGAACCTCAAGAAACTGACTAGTTTTAACTTCTGCAAACGCAGAAATACGCACAGAGTTATCACCAAATTCAGAAATACCAATCTCCATATATTTAGCATTTAGAATACGTTTATCCTTGGCAAAAACGTCCTTTAAAATTCTGATCGCTTCATGATGATCATTGTTATAGCCAATATCAAAAACAAACGGAATCATTCGTTCAGTCATATAGGAATAATTCGTTACTGATTGAGATGTAAGAATCGAGTTTGGTATATACACTCGTTTTTGATCTCTTGTAGTAACAATAGTATTCATAAACTGTATAGATGTAACACTACCTGTAATGTCCCCAACCTCAATATAGTGTCCAGCGCGAAATGGTTTAAATATTAAAATCAATAATCCAGATGCCAAGTTTGACATATTATTTTGTAATGCCAAGCCAATACCTAAACCAAAAGCACCGAAAGCTGCTACAAAGGATGTTGTAGGAATACCAACTTGATTAAGACAGATTAATAATAAACCTACAAGCAATACATAATTAATAATTTGAGATACAAAGCCCATTGCAGCAGTATCATAGTTGGCCCGTGTCATAACACGAACAGCAAGAGTTTTAATCCACCGAATAATATAGCGGCCTACAAAAAATATAATAAGAGCAAGCAAAATATTGCCGGCTTGGCTAAAAAACCATTCTCTTAATTTTAACAATACATTGGCATCGTTAAATAACAGCTCTGATGCGGTTGCTAAGAATTCGTACATGTATACCCCCACAATGCTTAAGGTGACTTACTCAAATCTATGGTAAACATATGATATAATTTCACATGTAAATATTATGTATTATAAACAACTTATATGAAGATAATAAAATATTACCTTTTATTATAGCTTTATATTCTATATCTAACAATGATAAACTAGGGAGTTCTATATGTCTAATAATCCATACACAGCGCCAGATGAATTAATAACGGGCGGTCATGTCACTAAAGAATATAACTCTGTAACCGTACTCTTTGACGACATTCACTATTCCTTGAGCAGCGGTCAACTAAATGGAGGCTTTCACCATACATTAGGTGTACGCAATCAACAATTAACCTACCATATTGAAACAGAAAAAGATCTACCAGGTGGCTCTGTAGCAAACTATTTAGCTCAAGAATTTGAGCATATCGATGTGCCTGTACATTTTAGCACTGCACTGTTAACCTCTGCTACACCAGCCCTTCATGCGTACACAATGGTACAAGAAAGTGATACAATCGTTGAAACCATTGTCACCGGTGGTTATAAGAAAACGGCCCATCGTGCAGGTACAGGTTATTGTTATGAAGAAAAAGATGGTGAATTCCACACTCCTGGCACAATTAATATCCTCGTATTCACCAACAAGGCCTTAACAGATAGCGCGATGGTGAAAGCCATCATGACGATTACTGAGGCTAAAACAGCAGCATTACAAGATTGGAAGGTAGAAAGTACCAAGGACTTCCCCAAATATAATACACATATAGTTCACAGTTTAGCAAAAGAAACGAATACCTCCGCTACTGGAACTGCTACAGATGGCATCATCTTAACTATCAATACAAATGGCGATGTATTAACTGATGCAGGATCCTATTCCCTATTCGGCGACACATTAGCCAAAACTGTATACCTAGGTGTACAACGAGCATTAGAAAATGCCATCGGTACCGAATGATTTATACAAGCAAAAGGCCCTTTGTGAATAATCACAAAGGGTCTTTTTATATCTGTCTCATCCGCATACAATCGCTTGTAAGGGTTAGTATTCTTTAAAGATTCGTTCCAAATCCTTGCAAGTACGTTCCTTTTGTAAGGCCAACATCAACAAGATACGAGCCTTTTGAGGTGACAAGCTATCACATACAAAATAGCCTACCTCCACATCTTGGGGAACCTTAGATACTATACCACTCCCCGTTCTGGATGCGCGTACAACAGGTATTGGTAAATTGGATGTTACCTTACGGATAGATTCTGGTATCGTACCATGGCCTAAGCCAGCTAAGATCAAACCCGATGGGTTCGTTGCCACTATGGCAAGCCCCATAATTTCTTCGATACCTGCATAACAGGTTAAGATTTCAACACGTGGTAAGTCATCGTCCTCTGGCAAGCCAAACTCAGATTCCATCGTATGCTTACGCAACGGACACATATAGTATTGGGCTATACCATCTTGTACAATACCAAGATGACCTGCATTAGGACTACCAAAGGTTGCCACGTTAGTTGTATTCATTTTCGTTACATCACGAGCACCATCAATATAGCCATTCATAACTACCAGTACGCCCTTATTATATGATTCTGGTGTTCGAGCCACTTGTATAGCTTGCAACAAATTAATAGGGCCATCGGCACTGACAGCTCCTGCTGGACGCATCGAACCAGTTATAACGATAGGCTTATCAGTATGGACAGTAAGATGCAAAAAGTACGCGGTTTCCTCCATACTATCCGTGCCATGTGTAATAACAACACCTGCAATATCATCATTATCCACACATTTTTGTACTAATTTTGATAGACGGACCCATTGAAATAGCGTTATGTCTGAACTTTCAATATTACAAAATTGATTGCACACAAAAGGTCCATACTCTCTAACGCCAGGTACAGAGGATATAATTTCTTCTAAGGGCAATACACCTGCTGTATACCCCGTCAAATCAGTATCCGAAGCACCTTGTCCCGCAATGGTACCACCAGTACCAATGATTGCAATTTTCTTAGTCATCTTATCCTCCTATAGGTATCATAATGTAGAAGGTTTAAAGGAAGGCATTAATTCAAGTTTATGCCGATTAATTCGTTGTAGATAATCAATGCGTTCCTTCGTTTGTATATCTTCAATTTCGCCGGTTCGAATATATCGATCGAGAACGGCATAGGTAAATCCTAGTTTATCCTCATCAGATTGACCACTGAGCCCATCACTAGGCGTTTTGTCTACTAAATGACGCGGAATATCCAAAAGGCGTCCAATTTGACGCACCTCTTCGACCACGAGATTCGCCAATGGACTAAAGTCACCTGCCGCATCGCCAAACTTGGTAGAGTAGCCCACATAGTCTTCAGAGCCATTACATGTATTAGCAACACGTGCACCATGTGGCAAATTTTGACCTACCGCATATAATGTGGCCATCCGCAAACGAGGCGGTGTATTGATTTCTGCATCTCGCGCTAAATCTGTACGGCCCGTTACATTGGAAAAGCCCTCTCCTTGTACAATGGCCTCCGTTAATGCACGATAGGCATTACCAATATTCACAATCATATAGGGGATACCAAGATGCGCCACCACCTCTTTTGCATCATCTATATCGGATTGTACATCATTTGGCATAAGGACGCCTACAACGCGTTCTGCACCAAGCGCCTCCTTACAAAGAGCGGCTACCACGCTAGAATCCTTACCGCCCGAAATGCCGACTACAGCGGAACATGCAGGTCCATTTTGTTCAAAATAGTCCCGAATCCACGCCACTAATTCCTCTTTTGTTCGTTCTGGATGTGTAAGCATAGGCCCTCCTATTTTTTACGACCAATACGATTCAATAAGTCCATCTTCATATGGTAATAGTCAGGGCTCATATCTAGATAGTGACGATGTGGATTTTCAAAGCGTTGTTCTTCCGGCCAAATCTCATGAGCCAATTGTTCTTGTACATAGGCGCGTATCGATTCCAATGTTGGGGATGGTACGATTTGCTCGCCCCCTTTAATCATGAGTTCCTGCATATTTTTAAATGTACAGTTTTCATAATACAATTCTCTCCACGGTTTTTCTGGATCGATATAACGATATGGTTTGTCTGTGGACGGCACTTCGCCAGGTAATGTCAATAGTTCAGCAATAGCGCGACCATCTTCATTATAAACGCGATATACTTGTTTCAATCCAGGATTGGTAATCTTTTCCACAGACTCAGAAATCTTAATGCGCGGTTCCCATACGCCGCCTTTTTCAACGTCTGCAATCTTGTATACAGCGCCGAATACAGGATCCGTTTTCGACGTAATCAATCGTTCCCCTACGCCAAAGATATCAATAGGGCCACCTTGATTTAATAAAGATGAAATCGTATATTCATCAAGGCTATTAGATGCCATGATCTTACAATCGTTCATCCCCGCATCATCGAGCATACGACGCGCTTGCTTAGCTAAATATGCTAAGTCACCAGAATCGAGACGAATGCCTTTTAATCGATGACCATTCAGTTCCAAAATATCCTTGGCAACCTTAATGGCATTTGGTACACCCGATTCTAATACATTATAGGTATCCACCAAGAACACAGCACTGTCCGGATACACTTCAGCATAGGACTTGAATGCTTCATATTCAGAATCGTGGTACATAACCCAACTATGTGCCATGGTACCATTTACGGGAATCCCAAATTGTTGTCCCGCTAGAACTGTGGCAGTCCCATTGACACCGCCTATGAAAGCCGCCCGCGCACCATATACAGCAGCATCTACATTGTGAGCGCGACGAGCCCCAAAATCGGATACAATGCGCCCATCGGCGGCGCGCACGATGCGGTTCGCCTTTGTAGCAATAAGCGATTGATGATTAATCATGGTAAGCACTGCTGTTTCCACAATTTGTGCATCGATAAGAGGTGCTACGATGGTCATAATCGGCTCATTAGGATATATGATGGTACCTTCTTTGAAGGCATATACATCACCGGTAAATTTGAAGTTGCGCAAATACTCTAAAAATTCATCACTAAATAAATGCAATGATTTAAAATACGCCATATCCTCCTCATCGAAATGAAGATTCAAAATGTATTCTAAAACTTGTTCCAATCCGCCAAAGATAGCAAATCCACCTTTGTCCGGATTGCGACGGTAAAATACGTCGAAGGCAACGCGGTCTGTATTGTCTTGTTTCGTAAAGTACCCATGAGCCATGGTCATCTCATAGAGATCCATAAGCATACTAATGTTGCGACGTTCATGTTGCATACTTTCACCATCCTATATAAATAAAAGGTATATAATACAGCGCGTTCGTTATACATTACGCATGATACTATTATAAACTATATACATCGTCTTTTCTATTCATAGTACATGTGATATAACTATATTATAGATAATAATTACTTATTAACTAATGAATAAACATGAATAATCTCATAGCAACTAAGATAATTAGAATTATATGGGATATATTTTCAGAATGAGAGGTGCCAAATGGACGCAATCGTTCAAGCAAAACGCGTATTAGAAATATTTAAAGAAATGAGCCAAATCCCACGTGGATCTGGCAACGAAAAGGGCATTAGCGATTACATTGTCAATTTTGCTCACAATTTAGGTCTAGAAGCTACACAAGATAGCGAATGGAATGTAGTCATCAAAAAACCAGCTACACCAGGCTATGAAAATCGTCCATCCGTCATCCTTCAAGGTCATATCGATATGGTATGCGTAAAAGGTCATGATTCCAGCCATGATTTTACAAAAGATCCTATCGCCAACATCATCGAAGGCGAATGGATGCACGCCGATGACACTACATTGGGTGCAGATAATGGCATGGGCGGTGCTATGATTTTAGCAGTTCTAGAAGATAAGAACCAACAACATGGTCCCCTACAAGTATTGTTCACAACTAATGAAGAAACAGGTATGGATGGTGCTGCAGCAGTAAAAGAAGGCCAAGTATCAGGTGATTATCTAATCAACTTAGACACTGAAGTGGAACATGAGTTCTGTGTAAGCTGCGCTGGCGGCTGCCACGTTAATGTATCTATCCCACTATTGCGCGAAAATAATCTACCTGGTTATGATGCAGGGCTTTCACTAACTGTAAAAGGTTTAAAGGGTGGTCATTCCGGTATCGAAATCATTGAACAACGAGCTAATGCAAACCAAGTACTTGCTCGCGTTCTTTATGATTTAGAAAAACAATATTCCTTTAATCTAGCTTCTTTCGTAGGTGGCGTTAAACATAATGCGATTCCATCTAAAGCGGTTGCAACCATGTCTATACGCAACGAGGATATAGAAGCGATTAAGACCCTTATCAAATTCTACGAAAAAGAATACAAACATGAATTTGCAATCAAAGATCCTGATTTAACATTCGTAGTGGAAGAAATTCCTACACCAGCAACAGTGTATGCTGATGATACGGCAGAAGCCTTAATTTCCTACCTCTATCTTGCAGAAGATGGGGTTCACTCTATGAGCCAAACCATCGAAGGGCTTGTAGAAACATCAGATAATCTCGCTATTGTTTCTGAAGGCACACATACGATAGACATCCTCGTATCAGTTCGTAGCTCTAATAAAAACAGCTTAGAATACTTAACTAAAAAATTATTACTCCTTGCTGATACATTAGGTGTTTCTGCTACTCGTAGCGGCGGCTATCCTGCATGGGAATACGATAAAGGCTCTAAGTTAGAAGAACAAGTTATCGCACTTTACAATACTATGTCCGATACCCCTGCTCGCGTAAACGCTGTTCATGCAGGCCTAGAATGTGGCTTATTAAAGAATGTTTTACCAAATACTGAAATGATCAGCTTTGGTCCAACAATCATTAGCCCACATACAAATATGGAACGCGTACATCTACCTTCTGTAGAACATGTATATGTATTCCTTAAAGCATTACTAGAAAAATTACAATAATTTTTCAAAATTTTACAAAATAATATTTATTCAAATAAGCGTATGTACTCATATATACCCTATGAGGCATACGCTTTTTTTGTAAAATCAACGGCATAAATATATAAACATGTTCACATATACTCATATTAGTATAATATTATCAATTTTTCTTATAAATCGCTTATTACTTAACTTTGTAAACTATTGTTCATACCCATATGGGTATTTTTATATGTTATGTAAGAGTAGTATACTATGTTTACATTTACAAGGGAGGCGTATTATGATACCAATTACGATCATATCCGGATTCTTAGGCGCTGGAAAAACCACGTATTTACAACATATATTAAACTGTCGTAACACCAATGAACGTATATTAATTATAGAAAATGATTTTGGTGAAACCAGTCTTGATGCAAAGCAATTATCCGCATCAGGCGCAACTGTACGCGAAGTAACATCCGGTTGTATATGCTGCAGTCTCCAAGGCAACTTTAAAAATGCCTTAATCGATATTCTATCTACGCAAGATATCGATCAAATCTATATAGAGCCATCTGGGGTGAGCAAATTAAGTGAAATTTTATATACTTGTGACGATGACGATGTCACCAGTAAAGCCTATATCAGCATGATTATTACAATCGTAGATGCTATGCAGGCACCCATGGCAATTAAGAACTTTGGCCCCTTCTTTAAAGACCAAATCAAACACTGTTATGCTATTCTACTTACTCACGTAGAGGATGAAAAACAGGTTGAAAAAACAAAACAACTCATCGTTGAATTAGCACCACATACACCAATTTATACTGATATAGACGCACTTCAACAGGATATACACCAACTAAAATCTAATACTCATAAGGCACACGAACATGATTCCGAAACCTGCAGTTGCCATACATGTAACGACAGTGAGGATTACAACGGTGCTCACCATGATAATCACAGTCATCATGACCATGACTGCCACCACCATGATCACCAACCATTTGTGACCCATACATTCCATAATCTACAATCCCTCGATGATACACAATGGATTGATTTTTGTAATAATTTACCATCTACAATACTACGGGTTAAAGGTATTATTCCTACCGCATCAGGCCCTATGGAATTACAATACACACCGCAATCCTGTGCTATAACAGCTACACACTTAAATGACTATCACCTAGTTGTTATTGGCACCGAAATAGACATTTCATCTATAAACGAGAAAGTGTGTAGTGCATCATGATTCCTGTATATGTCGTAACGGGCTTATTAGGGTCTGGCAAAACTACCCTAATCAATCTAGAGCTACGAGAACGAAAAAAACTAGGTTCTACAGAAATCATCAGCTTTGAAACAGGTAATACAAAGTTTATAAAAAGTCCTTTATCCATTGAGCCAGATGATATAGAAGAAAACCTATCTCATGTGGTGCAACAAATACAGGATTATATTTCTACAACAACACCGAAAGAAATATGGGTTGAATGGAATGGTATGTTTTCATTTCAACAATTAGAACGTATCTTCTTCAATTCAATCCTAAAAGAATTCTGTCATCTAGAACGCGTCATCTACACAGCAAACAGCAACAGTATAACATCTATGATACAGGCACTAGGGGATAGAATCGTATCGCAACTATACAGTGCCGATTATATTATGTTATATGCGAGTGATACGACACAAACTAAAGCGGTAAAGAAACTCTTACAATCCTACAATCCGGAATGTTCCATATTAGTCAATCCCACTACAAAAGACATCCACAATAAACTAACTAAACCGATATGGCCATGGTCGTTATACGGTATTGTGGCTATATTGACATTATATATATTACTAGTCACTGTATTCCGTCATAGCATTTCCTATTCCATCCATCAAATTTTGGCCATTGCATCAGGCATCATTTTTGAAGGGATACCGTTTTTATTGTTAGGAACCATCATTTCTTCTGCTATCACACTATTGGTACCGGATCGTTGGCTAATGCGTTATCTGAAAGCAAACTCTATTAAAAGCTATGGCATCGCCATTGGTAGCGGTCTTGTATTACCTATCTGCGATTGTGCTACTATTCCTATGTTTAATGCATTATTAAAGCGTGGTATCCCTCAACATATAGGATTATTGTTTATGCTCGCAAGTCCTATTATGAACCCCATCGCATTATTAGCAACCTATTATGCATTTCCAGATACACCACAAATAATACTAGCTCGCATAATTGGTGGTATATTAATCGCATGTATGGTGGCTCTCACATTTAAATGGAAGCCACACCAATTACCTACTATCACCAACAATTTACCTCAGCCAAAAGACTATCAGTATGGTTCATCAAATCAAGAAGGCAATAAAAAGAAAATCTTCCTATTGCACGTAGAGCGTGAATTCAGTCAATTACTTATTTACTTCTCTGCAGCAGCTTTCACATTAGCCCTATTCCAAGTATGGATAAAACCTACCTTCTTCTCTGGTTCACTCGATGTAGCCACACCTATTGCTAATGCATTATTACTAGCTTTAGCGTTCCTCTTCTCCCTATGTTCTACATCAGATGCCATTATAGGCCGTTCGTTAAGCAATTTATTTCCTATATCAGCGGTTCTTGGTTTCCTATGGTTAGGTCCTATGATTGACATCAAAAACGTATACATGTTACGTCAGTATATCTCAACATCATTTATACTTCGTTTAGTTATTACTATTAGTATTATTACGTATATCATGACATTGCTATTTCAATATTTATTTAATGTATAAGGAGAACAGACTATGTTATCAGAACTACGAAACAAAGATATACTCAGTGTCATCAAGGGTCTGCTATATACGGCATTAGGTATTAGTTTTTTATATCTACTCATGACGGGCCAATATAAATTATATGTGGCTCCTCGATATGAATTATTTTTACTCTTAGCAGGTATAGCACTGTTATTGGGAGGCATTATTTCAATCCTTTGGTCCCCAAATAAACAATATAAACATAATTGGCGCTCTATTACACCAATCATAATCCCTCTTGTGTTATTTGTGGTTCCACCAATTTTATCGCCTAATTCTGTACAAGTAACGGGAAATACGGCCGCCACAGAAGATACTAATGATTTTAATTTTTCTCAAGACGATATTGGCGAAGTTATTACAATCAATAATGAGGCCAAAGATCCTGGCATTTCAAAATCTAAAAAGGAAATCGTATTAAACTCGGATAACTACTATCGCACCATCGTTGCACTTGGTTCTAAACCAGAAGAATATGTAGGGTACAAAATCTATATGACAGGTTATGTTAACCGAGAAGACAATACATTAAAATCCAATGAGTTTACACTTTCACGTATGGCCATGGCTTGCTGTATCGCAGACGTCTCCCCTATTGGTTTAACAATGCATAAGAATGATGGAGATTCTTATAGCAATAAACAATGGGTAACCGTAGAAGGCACTGTTTCCACACGAGACTTTCACGGACGCAAGCAACCATACATAGAAATCAACAAAACCAAAGATGCACAAGAAATCTTAGGATATGTATATCCATAGCATAGTAAAAGGGCTACCACAAATGTGATAGCCCTCTATTACTATTTTGTATATATTATCGCAAATGGCCTATAATACGTTTCCCCATCACAGCAGCCACAGCACATAAAAATACGTCAGGCCCAACAGGAATCAAGAAACAAGACCAAATAACAGCCCACCAACCAATAGGTGTCCCTAAATATACATTCATTATCATATATAAATAGATCATGCCAAAACTATATACAATGAGAAGATTAATAATGGCACCAATGAGTAAGGTCTTAACAGAATGTGTTGGTGAAAGCTCGCTAAAGCGACCCGCTACATAGGCGCCAACCATGAATCCAATCAAATAGCCGAATGTAGGTTGCAATACATAGCCTGGCCCGCCGCCAGATGTAAAAACAGGCACGCCGATAAGTCCCAATATAATATAAATCCCTACACTAATGGCACCGAGACGGCTGCCTAATATAATACCAGCCAATGTAGTAAATAAAATCTGCAGTGTAAATGGACAGTTTGGAAGTGGCACACGAATAAATGCACCAGCTGTAATTAATGTTACAAATAAGGCTGTCATTGTCAACTCTCTTGTGCTGAGACGTCGATTAGAAATGGAACTCATGGTATACCTCCATTAATAGAATAAAAGAAACCTATCTAAACAAACTACATATCTATTCAAGGTTATTAAACCATTCCATTTTATTTATGTCAACCATATATACTTATATTAAGTTTACATTATGCAAAATATACAAATAAAAAAAAGGATATACATAATGTATGTCGAATATATTATGTATATACCTAAAAATAAGTATATAGTTTTAATTTTAGTTTTCATTTTATATTCATTTTACGATATTAAATTATGTATAAGTAGATTGAGTAAAATCTACTTGTGCAATTGCTTTTGAGCAAAATCCTTTTATGGAGGTAATTAACATGAAAAAAGTAAATAATTTGTCTAAAGTATTATGTGCTCTTGGCGTAAGTACTGTATTGATTGCAGGCGTAGCATCTGCAGCTCCTACTTACCCAGCTCCTAGTTCCTGGAATGGTGTTGGTAGCGTAGCATCTCCAATGCAAAGTAGCGAAATTGACTACGTAGGCGCTGTGACTACATTACATCGCTACTATCCAGATGCAATGGTAACTTCTATCTCCTATGATGCAAAACATCATCCAACTTACGAAGTAGAAGCATATACTAAGACACAAAAAGTGGAAATGAAAATCGATGAAGCAACAGGTCAAGTTGTTTCCAATCAAGCAAAATCCATTAGTGCATGGAACAAATTAAAGAAATCTCACAGCTTTAATCCACAAAACTCCATCACACCAGAATCTGCTGAAACAAGAGCTATCGAACGCGTAGGCAGCGATTTCCAAACAATGGAATGGGAATTGGAAATGGACGGCAACAAACTTGTCTACAAACTAGACATGACTAACGGCGGCAACAAAAAAGCAGACGTTACAATCGATGCTATTTCCGGTAAAGTTCTCAGTGCTAAAGTAAAAACTACAAAATACTAAGCATAACCCATATATTATATAGATACACCTAACCACTATATAATATATCTCTCCAATTTCTTAACACACTCATAAAACTAAACACTCATAAAAACTATACACACATAAAACAAACCCTTTTAAACACACATATACACACATTAAAAGACCTTGAATCGTTGAATTCAAGGTCTTTTTCTTTACAAGGTTTTCTTTTTATGTTCTATAGGGTTTGGACGTTATGCTTTAAGGAGTTTAGAAGTTAAGGTTAAGCTTTATCCAATGCTTGGGAAAGATCATCGATAATATCATCAATATTTTCAAGGCCAACAGACAAGCGGATCATATCTGGTGTTACACCAGCAGATTTTTGTTGTTCTTCGTTAAGTTGTGCATGTGTTGTAGATGCTGGATGAATAACAAGAGACTTAGCGTCTGCTACATTCGCAAGGTTGGAGAAGATTTCCAATGCATCAACTAACTTGATACCAGCTTCTTTACCACCTTTAACGCCAAATGTAAATACAGCACCTACCCCTTTAGGGAAATATTTATTCGCTAATTCTTTATATTTGCTGTCTTCTAATTCAGGATAATTTACCCATGCTACTTTAGGATGATTATGCAAGAATTCAACAACCTTACGAGTATTTTCAACATGACGTTCTACGCGCAAGGACAATGTTTCGATACCTTGCAAGATTTGCCATGCTGCTAAAGGCGTAATGCATGCGCCTGTATCACGAAGCAATTGAGCACGAATTTTTACTGTGAAAGGAATTGGTAAGTCACCATATACTAGACCATTGTAGTGTTCGTCCCCTTCAGCAAAGCTAGGATATTTACCAGATGCTTTATAGTCGAATTTACCAGATTCTACAACTACACCAGCCAATGTTGTACCATGACCGCCAAGATATTTAGTAGCAGAGTGAACGACTACGTCTGCACCATGTTCTAATGGACGGAACAAGTATGGGGATGCGAATGTATTATCTACGATTAAGATAATATTATGTTTATGTGCAATATCAGCTACTGCTTGAACATCGATAAGGTTAATGCCAGGGTTACCGATAGTTTCGATATATACAGCTTTTGTGTTGTCATCAATAGCTGCTTCAAACTCTTCCAAATTGTCAGGATTAACGAATTTAGTTTCGATACCCAAACGAGGCAATGTAGCAGTGAACAAATTATATGTACCACCATACAATGTAGAAGCAGCAACGATATTATCACCTGCGCTCGCTACATTCAAAATGGAGTATGTAATCGCTGCAGAACCAGATGCTACAGCAATACCACCAGCACCACCTTCAAGTTGAGCTACACGAGCATCCAATACGTCAGTAGTAGGATTGCCAAGACGAGAATAAATACCACCAGGGTTAGTCAAGGCAAAACGGCCAGCTGCTTCCTCTGCATCTTTAAATACGAAAGATGTTGTTTGGTAAATAGGTACTGCACGAGAACCTGTTGGGTCCACCGTATGACCTGCATGTAATTGTAATGTTTCAAATTTATATTGTTTGCTCATTAAATTCAACTCCCATTCATCTAAAGGAATAAACTTCATTTCTTATGCCTATTATATTACTATGTATTAAAAAATATGTCTACCACTTTTTATAATACATTCTCCATAACTATAAGCTATAGCAAAAATTTTGGTGTCCTTTGAATATAATATTGATATAAAGAACCGGTGGGACATCAAAACGACTTCGGGCTCTACCAAAATTTTGGCGTGTCTTAAAACAAATGGATATAGAAAGAACCGAATGAGTTTCCAACGGCTCCACCGGCCGGAGTCAGACCCGGCCGGTGGAGCCGTTGGAAACTCATTCGGTTCACTAATATACTCTGTATTTAAATATAGGCACCAAAATTTTTATCTCGTTCAAACTTCATTTTCTGAATTTGTTCAATAATATATGGTGTTTCTTGGTATACGTAATAGTTCAACCAATTCGTAAATAGCAATGTGCTTACGGAACGCCATCTTACGATTGGTTTTTGTTTTGGATCATCATCAGGGAAATAGTTTTCTGGTACCGCAATGTCTTCACCTTTAGCAAGGTCTCGTACATATTCGCGATTGAGTGTATCCCAATCGTACTCGGAGTGACCAAAAACAAAGATGTGTTTGTTATCTAAGCTTCGTACGATGGCAGCCCCAGTTGGTTCAGAACCAGCTAACAATTCTAACTCCCTATGTGCGTTAATTTGCTCTAATGAAACTGTAGTATGGCGGGAGTGCGGCATCCAGAACTTTTCATCAAAACCTCGTAAGAGAACCGGTTGGTCGTTATAGATATCATGTTCATAAACGCCGAACAATTTAGTATCCATAATTTGTTTATTAATGCCGAAATGATGGTACAGGCCAGCCTGTGCGCCCCAACAAATATAGAACGTGGAGCATACGTGTTCTTCACTCCAATCCATAATTTCTACAAGCTCATCCCAATAGTCAACCTCTTCAAAAGGCATCAACTCTACAGGAGCACCGGTAATAATCAAGCCATCAAAACACTCATCTTTAACTTCGTCAAAGGTACGGTAAAAAGTCTCTAAATATTCTTCATCTACATTCTTAGATTTTCGAGATGCTGTATGCAATAAAGTTAAGTTTACTTGCAATGGGCTATTACTAAGAGCGCGAAGGATTTGTGTTTCCGTAACCTCTTTTGTAGGCATCAAATTGATAAGCAAAATATGAAGCGGACGAATTTGTTGTGTTTCCGCTCGTTCCGTATCCATTACAAAGATATTCTCTTGTGCTAACTTTGTTATAGCCGGTAAATTCTTAATAACTTTAATCGGCATTGTGAAACCTCCTAAAACCCTTTAGCGACATAAGCGCGACGCAATGCCTCTAAACCTTCTGTCAATATTGCACGAGGACAAGCAACATTGATGCGTTCAAACTTTTCACCATCTTTACCAAACATGGAGCCACTATCCAGCCATAGCTTTGCATCATTAAGTAGCCACCGTTCACGTTCTTCTGGTGTCAATGGCAGTTCAGAGCAATCAAACCACATGAGATACGTACCCTCAGGTCGATACATGTGAAACTTTGGCAAATGTTCCTTAAAATAATCAAGGGTATATTGAATATTCCCTTGAATGTATTCCTTTAATTCATCAAGCCATGGTCCACCCACTTCATAAGCGCCTTGGCAACCTACAAGTCCCATCGTGTTCAATTGACTATAGCCTGCACGGTCGATTTCTTTGACGAATCTACGACGCAAGGAATCATTAGGGATGAAAATATTAGATACTTGTAAACCTGCAATATTAAAGGACTTACTAGGTGCTGTACAAACGATGCAATGTTCAGCATAGCTTTCACCAAGATTAGCAAAAACAGTATGCTTGTGACCATCCCATACGAAATCCGCGTGAATTTCATCGCTAATAATAATAACATTATGTTTAATACAAATATCACCAAGACGTTTTAACTCATCTTCGGTCCACACGCGGCCCACAGGATTATGCGGATTACAAAGCAAGAATAATGTTACATTATGCTCAACAATAGCGCGTTCTACGCCTTCAAAATCGATTGTATATGTATCTGCCCCTTGAATTAAAGGAACGTTAATCAAATTACGATCATTATCATCGATGACCATGCTGAATGGATAGTATACAGGTTGATTAATGAGTACGCCTTCCCCTTCCTTTGTGAAAGCACGCACTGCCATAGCAAGAGCAAATACAACGCCCGGAGTTTTTACAAGCCATTTTTTATCTATATTCCAATTAAAACGGCTAGCGAACCATTCTTTTAGTACATTGAAATATGCATCATCAGATTCCGTATATCCGAAAATACCATGATTAACGCGATCTAACAAGACTTGCTTTAATTCACTAGGAATTTCAAAGTCCATATCCGCTACCCAAAATGGTAATACATCAGCAGGTTTACCACGTTGTACAGCAAAATCATATTTTAGAGACTTTGTATGTTTGCGATCTACGATTTTATCAAAATTATATCGGCCCATAATAGCCTCCTTTTATTTATTGAAAGCTTGTGCTAAATCAGCAATCAAATCATCTGTGTCTTCAATGCCAACAGACAAGCGCAACAAGCGACGTGTAATCCCTTTGCGTTCCGCATCTTCAGGTTTTAAATCTGGATGTGTTTGTGTAACAGGATATGTCAACAAGGATTCGGTGCCGCCTAAACTTTCAGCAAATTGAATCAATTGAATACCTTCTAACACTTGTTTAGCGGTCTCTTCACTGTCTACTTCAAAGGATAACATACCGCCAAAACCAGTTGTTTGGGATTTGTTTATTTCATAACCTGGATGTTCAGGAAGGCCTGGGAACAATACCTTTGTAACCTTTGGTTCATTCTTCAACCATTCTGCAAGAGCAATGGCATTCTTTTGATGCTGTTCCATACGTAGTGCCAACGTTTTAACGCCACGAATAACAAGCCAGCTATCAAAGGCAGATAAACACGCACCTACAGTCTTATAAATAAGACGCAATTGAGCTGCCAACTCATCATCTTTCACAATAGTAAAACCGGATATCACATCATGATGTCCACCGATAAATTTAGTCCCACTATGAACAACAATATCTGCACCAAGATTTAATGGTTTTTGGAAATACGGGCTTAAGAATGTATTATCTACAATAACAAGTGCATTGCGGTCGTGCGCCATTTTACTCAATGCACGTACATCGGTAATTTCCATCATTGGATTTGTAGGTGTTTCAATATATACGGCCTTAGTATTTGGTTTAAAAGCGGCTTGCACTGCATCAAGATCAGATGTGCCTACATACGTAAATTCGACACCATTCTTTTCGTAGATATTAGTAAATAATCGAATGGAGCCACCATATAAATCATCACCTAAAATAACATGGTCTCCTGGGGAGAATAAATGGAATACCGCATCAACAGCAGCCATACCAGAAGAAAAAGCGATTGCATCAGTACCTTCTTCTAGGCCTGCAATCAATGTTTCAAGACGATCACGAGTTGGATTAGACTCACGCGTATATTGGAATCCTGTTGTTTCACCTAAACCAGGATGTGTAAATGTACTGGACATATAAATTGCTGGAGAGATTGCCCCTGTACTATCTGGTTTGCCACTACCGTGAACACATTTTGTATTAAACTTCATCGTAACATCTCCTTGTATATGGTAAGATATATCATTTTATAGAACATACTATAAAGCCACTCTAATTTCCTACTATTAGCTAGGAATTAATATACCCACTATCAAACTATAGTATAGTAATATAACTATTATAAAAAGGTCTCTATACTTAGTCAATTAAAAGAGCTTCTCACAAAGCGTAATAAGGCCTTTTAAGTCATATGTATTTTGAATGAGTAGCCATAACTTTTAGTTTCATTTATAAAATATACTACTACCAGAATTTTTATGAGTTTACAGGAAATATTAAAAGTTGTCTCTATACCTATACCTATACCTATACCTATACCTATACCTATACCTATACCAGTACTTCTATTGTAATTACATCGAGCATTATCTATACTAATATTAGTATAAGTTAATGTAATTATAAGTATCATTTTGAGGCATCATGCAAAACACTATTAAGGCTTTAATTTTAGGAGCAATACTCATTGTATCCCTCGTCACATCTCTTCAATTTGGATCCACCTTTATCCCATTGACAGATGTGCTTAACAGCTTATCATCACATCTAGGAGGACAAACACTAGTTATTCCCCACATGACCGATACTATCTTATGGGATATTCGGTTGCCACGGCTCATGTATTCCATTTTGACTGGTATAGGCCTATCCGCAGTAGGTCTTTTAATGCAAACGGTAACACGCAATGCACTAGCAGATCCTTACGTATTAGGTGTATCATCAGGAGCTAGTACAGGCGCAGTATTCGCCATCATTTGTGGAGGTCTACCGTTACTAGGAGCATACAATACGCCTTTCTTTGCCTCCTTTGGTGCCATGTTATCCATCATATTAGTTTTATTATGTGTTGGTAAAAGTAACAGTCCCGTAAAACTTATCCTCATCGGCATGGGTATGACAGGCATTTTCTCAGCGTTAACAATGATGATTATTTATGGTGCCAAACATGAAGCACAAGTACGAAGTGCCATGTTTTGGTTATTAGGTAGTTTCGCGGGCATCCAATGGCAAGATTTACCATTATCAGCCATCATTGTCGCTCTATTTTGTTTATTCATCTACATTTATAAGCAAGATTTAGATGTCTTACTCCTCGGAAACCAAGAGGCTGCCAACATGGGACTTTCAGTTAAAACATTACAATTATCCATCGTTATAACATCATCCATAGTGATTGCAACCTTAGTATCTAAGGTAGGTGTCGTTGGTTTTATCGGTCTTATTATCCCCCACCTCGCCCGTATTACAGGTGGTCCTAAACATAAAAATACTTTGATATTTAGCATGCTCATAGGCAGCATCGTCATGATTTGGTCTGATGTACTATCTAGAGCACTATATAGCCCAGAAGAAATCCCTATCGGTGTTCTTACCTCTTTATTAGGGGCCCCATTATTTATCTGGATTATTATGAAACGATATAAAAATATCGGCTAAGTACAATACAAGGATTAGTTAATCCTATTTCTAGGACAAAGGAAATTTATGTATACAGTTAATCACTTAAGCTTTGACTATCCTACTCGATCCGTATTACATGATATATCGGTAGAGTTTCCCACTAATAAAATCACAGCCATCATTGGCCCTAATGGGTGCGGGAAATCAACATTGTTAAAGCACTTATCAAAATCAATCTATTCTAAGGGGACCATCACACTTAATGATGAACCGTTAGAGTCAATCGATTCGTCACGATTTGCAAAATTTGTATCCATCTTATCTCAAATGCATAATGCTATGATTGACGATTTTCTTGTGAAAGATATAGTTCTCATGGGGCGCTATCCTCATAAGACACGCTTTGGGAACTATACAAGGCGAGATGTAGCCATTGCCGAATCCTATATGGAGCATATAGGTATTTCACATCTTGCAAACGAAGAAGTGCAACACCTTTCAGGTGGTGAATTACAACGTGCATTTATTGCAAAAGCCCTAACACAGGAACCTACCATATTATTGCTAGATGAGCCTACAAACCATCTAGACCTAAAATATAAGTTGGCTTTAATGAAAGAATTGCAAACATTCAAAGGAACGGTTATTGTCGTTCTTCACGACATTCAATTGGCAGCCACCTATTGTGATAATATCGTATTAATGAATAAGGGACGCATTGTAAAAACAGGTTCTCCACAAGAGGTGTTAACACCAGAGCTATTGGAACCTGTATTTGAAATTCCCTTTACCACAAAGACAGAAGACGGTATTTATCGTATTCAATATTAGATTTTATAGCGTTTAACGCTAAAAAATATATAGCTATATGCAGGTATATAGTTAATCTACTTATGTTGAGGACTTCCTCACGTACTGTTTTTACAGAAAGGACATTATAATGTTAAACAAAGTAAAACGCTTTACCCTTCTAGGACTATTGGTGGCAGGCACAACACTAGCTTTCACTGGCTGTGGCACTACGTCCCAACAAAACACACAAACAGCACAAGCAATCGCTAGCTGGAGCGAAACATTTGATGGTGCTACTACAAACTTCTCCGTAAGTGCACCTCCTACACATGCTGTATCCATGTCCCAAGCAACCACAGAAATGATGCTTCAACTTGGTCTTTCTGACAAAATGGCCGGTACCGCCTTCAAAGAGGAAGAAATTTATGGACCTTTACAAGGTGAGTACGACAAAGTGAAAGTTTTGTCTGATAAATGGCCTTCCTACGAAGTATTCATGAGTGTTAAACCTGATTTCGCTACAGGTTGGCCTGACTCGTTCAGTAAACGCGCAATTCCTGCAGACAAAATGATTGCAAATAATGTTAATATTTGGATCCCAGAATCTATGCTTTCCACTAAAGCCGATTTAGAAACTAATTTTAAAGACATGATTATGCTAGGAAAAATCTTTGGTGTAGAATCAAAAGCTAATGAATGGGTTACTTCTCAACGTGACACACTTTCAAAGGTACAAGCACAATTGAAAGATGTCCCAAGAAAACGCGTATTTATCTATGATTCTGAGGATGGTCAACCGTTCACAGCATTTGAAGGTTATACTACAAATATCCTTCGTTTAATCGGTGCTGATAATGTTATGAGCGGTCTCGGTGTAGATAAAACTTGGGCTAAAGGCTCTTGGGAAACAGTAATCGCACAAAACCCAGACTATATTATTATTGCTGATTATGGTAACTCTATCCGTAATGATGACGATTTCCAACAAAAAATCGCTAAATTAAAATCTAATCCTCAATTGCAAGATATTACAGCAATTAAGGAAAATCATTTCATTCGTGTAAAATTATCTGAAATTACACCTGGCGTTCGTACTGTAGATGCTTTAAAACGCTTAGCGCAAGAAATTCACGGTATTACAATTCAATAATTATTAAATAAAAAAGGTCTGTAAAATGCGATTTTTCACATTTTACAGACCTTTTATTTTAATCAAAATACTCTATACATATATTCAATTTGCTAACATCCAATCCACTAGTAACCATAATACAACTAACACCACTATAAGTATTATAGTCAATGGTGTAGATGGCGTCGCATCAATAAATCCATATTTATGTGCCATTTGCTTTGTAATGACTTCTACCCCTGTTGGATTTCCAAACCGGTTAGCCGCGGTCTTTCCAGGCAAGGCCATTAATATTAATACTGCCGGAATCCCGACAAAAGGAATGAGTGCCAATAGAACAGGCCACCCGGACCAACCAAGATCATGTAAACGTCGAACAGCAACGGCTACGCCTGGTATGATAAATCCAATGGACAAAATAAAAAGGACTACCAAACCTAGCCCAACGCCCGTTGTCCCCGATACAGGTGTTACACAACTAATAGCAGCGCATATAAACAATATAATGGCTATAATTAATTGGTACACAAGCATAAAATGCCAGTATTCACTGCGACTAGCACGGCCCTCAAAATCCGCATATTTATGAACCACACAGTGTTTAAAATTTTCTATAAAACCCAATTCATAGGCATCAAGTGGTAATGGAATATTTTTCATATGCCCACAATACGGGCAATAACGCTCTGAACTAGGTATTCTTTGTCCACACTTTGGACAAGCACGCATGCCGAACCTCTTTCTACAATATGATTTACATAATACTTAGTATCTAATTCGAATTATTTAGTTTCATCTATTATTCATTTTACAATATTTTTCAATATAGTCAATAAATCCACATTTAAACTTTCATAAAATTTTCATATAAAAAGAACCTCGTCTTACCAAATGGTAAAACGAGGTTTGACTAGAACATGCCTCTAGCATTAAAGGATACCCATGCACTTTCAACAAACTGCTGGGTAAAAATCCAAACGTATAAAATAATAGCCACCGCACCCATCAAAATATCTTCTCTTACAGTAGGCGTATGCTCTAGGCCTAACTGTTGCTCCATAACAGGTGTAACACAGGTATACCCTGTTTTTCCCCCATACACATTCATGGATACGTCACCTTTTTTCACAAGATTAGATAAGAGCACAAAGATACCAACAATAGGAATAAATACTAAAAGAAATGTTAATCCGCTCTTTCCAACATCATGCAAACGACGACAGGTAATAGCAAGACTGGGTAGAAAAAATACGAGCTGTAATATGACGAGCAGCACCATTGCATAATCACTAGCAGCCGATGTATTGCCGAGCACCATATCTACGATAAGACCGAAACCAGCTAGCCCGTCTAAAATAATTTCTCGGCACACCATAAAGCGCCAAAATTCACTGCGGCTAGCACGGCCAGAAAAGGTAACATATTGCTTGAATCCACGTTTAAGGGCATCCATATAACTTACATCATATATCATATTCTGATTCATAGGCCCTCCTTATCGCTCTTCAAATTTTTGATCGTACGGCACAATCGACTCAATACGCCACGTATCACGTTCATATATCATCTTAACGAACATTTGATTAGGATAGGCTTTATCTGTGAAAGTCAGCTCAAAGGAAATATGATCTACATCGTCATCATCTCGCAACACAGCTTGTAAACGGAGCGAAGACATTTGACGATTATGAGTAGCTTTAACAGATTTAACCCATTGATCATAGGTGCCATATTTTTCACGTTCTCGATGAGCCAATAAACGATATGCCTCTTGATATTGTTCCTTATTAAGATATGTATAATAATTTATTACAACCTGTTTAGCAGATTCAACAGCTGTACTACTACCTAAGGTCTTTTGTGCCATAATCATAAACGCACCAGGTCGCATCTGTAAATACGCATCGATTTCCTTATCTGCAGCAGAGGAAAAACTATATATCCCAATCCCCCAGCTAACAATAGTAAGAAAAACAGCAGCAATAATACTTATTTTCCCATATGATGTATGAGATGCATTGCTTAATATACCTAGTTTTTGCGGATTATCCACCGCGTTATCGCTAAATAAATCTATTTCTTCAAAGGATTCAACTGAGCTTTCAATAATAGGATGTTTCTTTGTACCTCGCAGCAATAATACGATAACGATTAGAATGCCTATATAGGGAATAAACCCTAATAGCAAAAGCCATTCGCTATTATTTGTATCATGTAAGCGACGTACCATAGCACCCAAATTAGGCAATGTAAGGGCCATAATCGAAATAAACCACAGCGCAAAAACTATGCCTATTGTATATATAAATAGGGCACTATACAGGGACAGTAAACCTAGCACGGCTAAGCAAACACCAACAATCAAATGTTCAACGAGCATAAATCGCCAAAATGCGCCCCGAGAAATGGTGCCAGAAAAATCACAATACCGATCTATAATATTATCTTTTATTGTATCAATTACTAATTGTCGTATCATTAAACATCCTTTTTCTCAAACGACAGGGCAACTATATTATGCACCAGCCTTTAAAACGGCTTGTTTCATAGACTGTACATAATCAAACAATGCTTGATCTGCATTTTCCCCATGTTCAGCAATGATTTTAACAATAGCGGAACCTACGATAGCACCATCGGATACGCGAGCCATAGCTTCCGCTTGTTCTGGCTTGGAAATACCGAAGCCAACGGCTACAGGAATATCTGTATATTTGCGAATGGTTTCAACGATGGATTTAATATCCGTCTTGATTTCGCTACGCATACCGGTAACGCCCAAGGACGATACACAATACACGAAACCTTCCGCTTCTTTTGCGATCATTTCGATGCGATTTTCAGATGTTGGGGCAATCAAGGATACTACTTCAACACCATGCTTATGAGCAATTGTTCCAAGTTCACCTTTTTCTTCAAACGGCATATCCGGCACAATAACGCCAGAAATGCCAACCTCTTCACAGAGGGTAAAGAATTTTTCACGACCGAATACATAGATAGGATTCAAATAGGTCATGAATACGAGTGGCACTGTCACCGCATCATCACCAGTACGCAAACGGCGTACCATATCGAAGATATCGTGAATTTTTACACCTGTAGACAATGCACGCGTGCTTGCCTCTTGGATAACTGGGCCTTCCGCTGTCGGGTCCGAGAACGGAATACCGATTTCTACCATATCAGCGCCAGCTTTCACCATGATGCGAATATACCGTTCCGTGTTCTCAATACCATAATCACCAGCACTAATAAATGGGATGAATGCCTTGCCCTTTGTGAAAGCGTCTTTAATTTTACTCATGAAGATCCACCCCTCTGTATTTCGCCATAGCCGCAACGTCCTTATCGCCACGACCAGATAAACAAATAATAATGATATCGTCCTTGCTCATAGTAGGCGCAATTTTACGTGCATGTGCCACTGCATGAGCACTTTCAATAGCTGGAATAATGCCCTCTAAGCGAGACAAGTATTCGAAAGCATCTACCGCTTCATCATCCGTTACAGGTACATATTCAGCGCGACCACTATCGTGCAAGTACGCATGTTCAGGACCGATACCAGGGTAATCAAGGCCTGCAGAGATAGAATATACTGGAGCAATTTGGCCATCTTCGTCTTGGCAGAAGTAAGATTTCATGCCATGGAAGATACCAACAGAACCTTTTGCGATTGTCGCTGCATGTTCCTCTGTATCGATACCGCGACCTGCTGCTTCACAACCGATGAGGCGAACGCCTTCATCAGGGATAAAGTGATAGAACATACCCATTGCGTTGGAACCACCGCCTACACAAGCCATAACAGCTGTTGGCAATTTGCCTTCTGCTTCAAGGATTTGCTCACGTGCTTCACGGCTGATGATGGATTGGAAGTCACGAACGATCATAGGGAATGGATGAGCGCCCATAACAGAGCCCAATACATAGTGCGTATCGGACATACGGTTTGTCCATTCGCGCAATGCTTCAGAAACAGCATCTTTTAATGTGCTAGTACCACTTGTTACAGGATGCACCTTAGTGCCCAATAATTCCATACGATATACGTTGAGTGCTTGACGTTCACAGTCTTCAGCACCCATGTATACTTCACATTCCATGCCCATCAACGCAGCGATAGTAGCTGTTGCTACACCGTGTTGACCGGCCCCAGTTTCAGCAATAACGCGAGTTTTACCCATGCGTTTTGCCAATAACATTTGGCCGATTACATTGTTCAATTTGTGGGAACCAGTATGGTTCAAATCTTCACGTTTCAAATAAATTTTGGCGCCACCAATGTCTTTTGTCATGCGATCTGCATAGTATAAAAGGGATGGACGACCTGTATACTTTTTATGTAAATCCTCAAGTTCGCGCACGAAATCAGGATCATCTTTGTACTTGTTGTATGCCTCTTCCAATTCGATGACTGCATTCATCAATGTTTCTGGCATAAATTGGCCACCGAAGGAGCCAAAATAACCATGTCTTTGTTCACTCATATAACTTACCTTTCCATATACCATTCCTGCTAGCACGCCTGTATAGCGTTACTACTGGCATCTATCTCAACAATCGATGAATTCCATCGGATGTGTCTAAAATATTATTATATCTTAGATTTATGTATTTTCTATGATTACTCGCCTATAATAGGCCTTATTCTTTCAACATTTAGTGAGCTATGGTTCTCACGATGTTTGTGAAAGCTTTAATCTTCTCATCGTCTTTCACGCCATTTGTTTCAATGCCGCTACTAATATCTATGCCATAAGGGCGAACTGTGCGGATAGCACGCGCCACGTTAGTACTGTCGATCCCACCTGCAAGCATAAACGGACGTTCAAACTCATCCAAGCAAGACCAGTCGAACACTTCACCCGTACCGCCACGCTCTTCCTTGTGGTACGCATCAAATAATAGCATATCCGCACTGCTATCGATCCACGCCTCTGCATCTGCAGCGCTGCGGATTTGAATAGCCTTCCAAACCTCTACATCTGTTTTCTCTTTGAGAGCTTGGATGAAAGCTTCATCTTCATCGCCGTGCAATTGCACCGCATCAAGATTGGCTTCTTTAGCGATCGTAACGAGATTATCTAACGTTTCATTGACGAAGACGCCTACTGTTTTAATCGCTTCAGAATTGGTGTTTTCTTCGCCAAATCCATTAGTATCTTGTGTTCCCTCAGCGTTCACTGGCACTGTATTTGTACCATATCTCATAGCATATTGCTTATGTAGTTCTTCCACTAATGTTTTAGCTTGATCTACAGTAACTTGTCGTTTGCTTGGTGCAAATACAAAACCCATATAGTCTGGCTTAGCCTCTACTACAGCAGGGATTGTTTCTACCTTAGAGATGCCACACATCTTAACCTTTGGTGTGTAGTAAGTTGGGCCATAGAGATATGCCAATTTCTCAACCTTATTAGGAGAGCGCATAAAGGTTTCCCCCATCAAGGCTACACCGATGTTGTTATCGCGCAATACTTGGATATCCTCTGGTGTTTCAAGACCGCTTTCAGACACGAATATCACATCATCTTGAACGAGATTACGCAAGCGCACACTGTTTTGTACGTCTACAGTGAAGTCTTTTAAATTGCGGTTGTTAACACCAATAATGCGGGCACCACAATCGATGGCCATTTGTACTTCCTGTTCATCATGAGCCTCTACTAAGGAGGACAAGCCAAGAGAGTCGGCTAACTCGCGGAACTTTGTTAATGTCGGTACATCGAGGCATGCGCAGATTAATAGGATTGCACTAGCGCCCCACACCTTCGCTTGGTAGATTTGGTATTCATCGATGATGAAGTCTTTGCGTAGTACAGGGATTTTTACGGTGCTAGCAATTTCTTGTAAATATTTTTTGTCACCCTTAAAGAAGTCTGGCTCAGTCAATACAGAGATGGCTGCTGCCCCAGCTACTTCATATTCTTTGGCGATGTCTAAATATGGGAAATGCTCAGCGATAATCCCCTTTGAAGGGGACGCCTTCTTTACTTCACAAATGAAGTTAAAGTCTTGCTGGCGAAGGGCTGCTTCAAAAGGAAATCCTGTATCAGATGGTAACGCTAAGGCCGCTGCTTTCACAGCCTCAAGCGTTTCCACCTCTTTTTCTTTGGCCACTCGAATTTTAGTAGCCTCTACAATCTTATCTAAAATCAATGGTTATACCTCTTGTGTGGCTTTCACAAACTGTTCCATTGTAGCAAGAGCCTTGCCAGAGTCGATCATATGTTTCGCCTCTTCAATGCTCTCTGCTAATGTAATGCCCTCTTTTGCAAGGTAAATCGCCATACCAGCGTTAAGAAGAACGGCTGTGCGTTTACCGCCTTGCTCACCACCGAGAACGCGGCGCGTAATCTCAGCATTTACTGTTGCATCGCCACCTTCAAGCTCAGTTTTATCAGCGTATTCGAAACCATATTCTTTAG
>OGIU01000177.1_pt1 | contig 44507 bp, 45 predicted proteins | sample 1571791 | NCBI WGS metagenome assembly OGIU01 (sample SAMEA2582104, study PRJEB24529) | metagenome | biome: Human gut stool | place: China | collected 2011
CTTGCCAATCAGTTAGTAGCTTAATTTAGTTGTCCAAACTTGTGGGTTCACTTCAAACCAGAAACATCCCCACTAGTACTTTTCCGAGGAAGCGTCGGTTAACTTCGGACAGTTCATTAACCCGCGGAAAGGTCGCCATGGCGATAATGTAGGCCGTTGCCAGCGGAAAGATATTCCGGGTGATTGGGAAAACGGCGTTTAAGAGGTCGCTGAAGTAAAACTGGTTCTTCCAAACTAGTTGAAGGAGGACTGAACCGGCCCCATAGGCCACCAGGACTAACCAGGTGGTGACGACGCGGGTACGGCAAAGCCGGTGTCGCTTCAAAGTTCGCCCAAGTTGCATTAGCAACCACAGCTCGGCAATAATCAAAATCACGTGGACTAACTGGAGAACCGCCATCTTGAGGTTGTTTTCCGAGTAATTACTAAACTGAAGTTGTGAATCCCACATCCAGAGGTTCATCACCATCAAGAGAAGGGCGATTAGCCAACCAGAGTTCGCTATTATTTTTTTTCATGTTACTACCTTTATAAAAAGTGGGGTTGAAAGAAAATAACCGTTTCTTCCAACCCCTAATTCTATTTTATTGTCCCCTAGATAACGTGGAAAACCTCCGTAGCCCCACCACCTAAGGCCGGCCTACATTGAAGAGTGGTTTCCACCCCCCAATTATCTATTCTTCGTACTTCTTGGCCACCCGCCGTGCAATCTCGCCGTAGTGGGCCAATTCCTTGGCGTACTCATCATCGTACAGGTACTTGGCGTCCGCTTCCGGATCTTGGGAGGTCAGGATCTTTGGCCCGTCCTCCGTAATTACCAGGGTGTGCTCGTATTGGCACGACCAGCCACCGTCGGCCGTATTAGCCAGCCAGCCAGACGGATCGGAGGTGTCGGCTTGCCAAGTGCCGGTGTTAATCATCGGTTCCACCGTGATCGTCATCCCCTTGCGTAGGCGTAGGCCGTGGCCGGCTTCCCCGTAGTGAGGTACCATTGGGTCTTCGTGCATCGTGGGTCCGATTCCGTGGCCAACAAATTCCTTGACGTCCCCGTAGCCATTTTCGTCTTCGGTGTAGTGCTGAATTACGGCGCCAATGTCACCAATCCGGTTGCCCGGTACGCACTGGTCAATCCCCATGTACAAGGACTTCTTAGTGACGTCCATCAGCTTGGCAATCTCCGGTGACGGGGTGCCCACGGCGTACGACCAGCAAGAATCGGAAAAGGCGCCGTCGAGGTTGACCACCGTGTCGACCTTAACCAGATCGCCATCCTTTAAGATCAACTTCTTGCGCGGAAAACCGTGACAAATTTCATCGTTAACACTCACACAGGTTGCGTACTTGTACCCTTCAAAGCCAATTTGAGCGGCGATCGCCCCCGCTTGCTTGAAGTAATCACGGGCAAATTCTTCGATTACCCAGCTCGAAATGCCCGGCCGGATAATCTTTTGAATCCCCAGGTGCATCCCGGCTAAAACGGCGCCGGACTTTTCCATCGCACGGATTTCCCGTGGTGATTTTAAGCTAATCATTCACACTACTCCTTACATTTTATAAACTCTTACCAGTATAGCACTCTTTGAATGTGCTATACTATCGAAGGTTTTAAAATTACAAATCGTTCAAATCTTTGGAGGGATAATCATGGCAAAAGCACTCGTGGTTTACGCCACCATTACCGGAAACAATGAGGACGTCGCCGACATGGTCACCGGCGCCCTGGAGGACCTCGGCGTTGACGTTGAAATGACCGAAATGACGATGGCCGACGTCGCCGATTTCGATGACGTCGACCTTTGCGTGGTGTGCCCCTACACCTACGACGAAGGCTCCCTGCCTGACGAAGGGCTCGACTTCTTTGATGACTTAAAGGAAGCCAACTTAGCTGGAAAAGTCTACGGGGTCGCTGGTTCCGGTGACACCTTCTACGGTGATGATTACTGCAAGGCCGTTGACGAATTTGGCGCCGCCTTTGAACAAGCGGGTGCCACCAAGGGGAGCGAAAACGTCCACATCAACCTCGCCCCAGATGCCGAAGACGAGGAACGCTTGGCCAGCTTTGCCAAGGACCTCGTGGCCAAGCTAGGCTAGGAGGCCGTCATGCGCAAACTCTGGAACAAGTACGGCCAAGTGATCGCCTACCTCTTTTGGGGTGTGGTCACCACCCTGGTCAACATCGTGTCGTTCCAGTTCCTCTCCTCAGGGGTCCACTGGAACTACCAGGTGGCCAATGTAACGGCCTGGTTTTTATCCGTTTTAGTTGCCTACCTCACCAACAAGGTCTGGGTTTTTAACTCCCATTACACCACTTGGAAGGCCTTTTGGATTGAGATCTCCCAGTTCTTCTTTTACCGGGGTCTCACCCTCTTGATCGACATGGCCTTCATGTTCGTAGGGGTGACCTTGTTAAAGCTCAACACCCCAATCCAAGAACTAATGGTGAAGATCGTTGATAACGTGGTGGTCGTGGTCGCCAACTACATCTTCTCGCGGTGGCTGATCTTTAAGGACAACGAAAAAATTGCTAAGCGGTAGTAGTCGCTAACCAAATAAACTCCGGTCAGTCCGCGAAATGCGAATTGACCGGAGTTTTCTTTTGAGGAAGTCTTTCCAAATGTCATAGGGATCATATAACAAACAAGAGTTCTTGGTTTTATGCTGAAGTTCCCGTATAATTGAAAGGCAGGAAGTTATAAGGGCGGTGGCTGTCTTTTCCTGGTGAGGTGAGGTCTATGGAAACATGGAAGAATCTTCAGAAGGGTTTCACAGCTAATGAGTGTCTTTCAGGCACTTACGTTGATGCTGATGTTTGGCACGTTTGTACTAACGTTGCTAGATTACATCAAAAAGCATCACAAATAGAAAAAGCCGTCCCACATTATAACTTTGGACGAGTTATGGGACGACTTTAGATTCTCGTAACAACGCCATCGCCTTTCTAGCGACCTGCGTCGGAGTCCTGTTGGCGCAGGGCTCCTTTTTGTATCTTCATTATAGCACGAAATACCAAATTGGGAGAATTAGTTGCCTTTGTTTACGGCTAACCTATTGCTCTTATGGTCCCACCCGGAATCGAACCGGGATCAATCGCTTAGGAGGCGGACGTACTATCCAATTATACTATGGGACCAACACAAGAAAAATTATCGCATTCTTTACCGGACTTGTAAAGGTGCGATCATCTTCTTGTTACTTTTGTTGCTCTTCGTTTTTGCGCCGGTGCTTCAAGCGAATCCCCTTGTTCTTGCGGTTCTTCTTTTTGTGCTTGGCCTTGGCAGGCTGGCTGAAGGAATCTAGCGTGCGTACCACTTCTTTTTTCGGGTTGCCCTTGGCGTCGTGTTGACGCTTTTGCACCGCCTTGACGGTCGCCTTTTCAACCGACTTCCCCGCGTTCTTAGCGTCCTCGCCGGAAACCAACTGGCGCTTGTCGATCGTCATCGGCTCCAGCTGGTAGTCGGTGTCGGCCAAAAGCTTCTTGAGGTCGCGGAAGTCGTGGTCGTCCCCAAGGTTGACCACCAGGCCTGGTTCCCCCTGGCGCCCGGTTCGGCCCGTCCGGTGAACGTAGCCATCCGCCGTGTTCGGCAGCTCGAAGTTAACCACCGCCGGGAGCTTAGGAATGTCCAGGCCCCGGGCCGCCACGTCTGTCGTTAACAAGAGCTTAACTTGGTGTTTGCGGAACTGGCGCATCACCGTTTCCCGTTCGGTTTGGCGCTGCCGCCCGCCCAAAGTGGCTGATGAAATACCGTCGTGGCGCAAGCGGCTGGCGGTGTAGTGGAGAGTCTTAATGCTAGTGAAAAAGACCAGCGCCCGGAAGTTCTTGGTTTGACTGAGCCGTTCCAGCATCACCGCTTTGTCACTCATCGTCCGGGCCACCACCAACCCGTGCTTAACCGGGCCGCGGGAGTGATCCTGGGCCCGCACGTCAATCTTGACCAGGTCGCGGCCAAACAAGACGTCGAGCTGTTCCAAGGTCGTTGATTGGGTGGCGGAGAAAAAGGCCAACTGGGTGTCTAGTGGCGTTGCCCGCTCAATGTCTTCGACCACCGCTTGGGTGTCGTCGCGCAAGAGGTCGTCGGCTTCGTCGATCACCAACGTGGCTAAGTTGTTTAACTTGAGGTCACGGGTGTCTAGCAGGTGTAAGATCCGCCCCGGCGTCCCCACGACGACTTCAGGGCGCTCCTTTTTCAACCGTTCCGTTTGGCGGCGCAGGTTAGCGCCCCCGGTCGCGGAGTGGACCTTAAGCCCCAGTAAGGCCGCCCATTCCCGCATCACCCGGGTGGTTTGCAGAGCCAATTCCTGTGACGGTTCGAGGACCAGGATTTGGGTTCCCTGCCCCTTCATCACCTTGGGTAACAGCGGCCAGGTGAAGGCCAGGGTCTTCCCCGAGCCGGTCGGGGCGATCCCAAAGACGGTCTTGTCCTCTTCTAAGGGCTTTTGGACCGCCTCTTGAATGGCGGTCAGTTGTTTGAAGTTGCGTTCTTCAAAGTGGGTTTGAAACTGTTCAATCAAATCAATCATCCTCTAGCGGTTGTTGTCAGCTGGGAAAGTGAGCTCCGCCGATTCACGCAGGTTGTACATGACGGCGTTCACTTCCCGGCTTAGGGTTTGCCAACGCTTGTAGTTGGCCACTTGTTCTGGGTCGTCCGGAGCGTTAAACAGAGCGGCGAAGTCGTTTAATTCATCGACCATCGAGTTTTCAAAGTACGGCGCCTCCAGTTCCGTTGGTTCCTGGTTGGCATCGAAGTAGGTCACCTTGGTGGTGTCAAAGATCGAATCAAAGACCAGGGTGTCCTTTAGGCCGTAGATTTCAGAAACCAGGTGGGAGTTAGCGGTCTTACCGAAGTTCAGGGTCACTGCAAACTGATCGTAAGTTAAGATGGCCGTCCCCATTCCGTCAACGCCAGACTTGGTCATGGTTGGGAAGTAAACGACGCTGTCCGGCACGCCAAACAGGGTCACCGCCCCGTATACGGCGTAAACCCCGAGGTCCATCAAAGCCCCCCCGGCAAATTCCGGCGTGAAGATGTTCGGGTACGGCTTCTCGTCGGCTAGGACCTTGTCGTAGCGCGAAGAGTACTTCATCACGGTGATGTTAGCCCCTTGGATCGTGTCCATCTTCTTTAATTGGTCTTCACCAGCGTGGAAGAGGCCGGTGTGAATGTGGCGCGCGGCTTCGACCAGGCGGGCCTTGGGGTGGGCGGCCAGCAACGATTCAATCCGGCTGAATTCTTCCGGGTTGACGAAGGCTGGCTTTTCTAGGATCACAAACTTATCGTTTTCGATCGCCAGGCGGGCCTGTTCGTAGTGCTTGCTGTTTGGTGAGGCGATGTAAACCACGTCAAAGTCGCCTTCATCAAAGAAGTCCTCCAGCGAGTCGTAGAAGGCAGTGGCGCCGTACGGTTCCCCGTATTCCTTGGCCCGGGTCAGGGTCCGGGAGTAGACCGCCGTCAATTGGTATTGACCAGTCGTCTTAGCGGCGTCTAACATTTGATCGGTGATAATGTTGGTTCCAATAATTCCAAGCTTGAGCATCGTAAATTCTCCTTTTTTCTCATGTTACTACTATTTTAACAACTTCCCCTGGTTTTTAACAGAAATGAAATCTTTTCTCATCAACATTCTGTGTATAATATATGTTGTTTAAAGCCGATGCTATCGAATGATAAGGCAAGTTTATAAATTGAGGAGTATATAAAATGCGGAAAAAGGGAATGTTACTGTTCGGCGCGGGACTAATGGCTGGAATCACTAGTTCGCTTGGTTTCAGCCACTCAAAAAAGAAAAACGAACGTTCAACCTCCTTACCGATCTTTTACGCCGGCACCTGGCGCTATTACGATGAGGAGCGGGACCGGACCCACGTCATTACCATCTCACCTGAACTCGAATTGGGGATCGATAACCAGGTGATTCCGGCCAACGTTCAACACGTTAGCACCGATCAACTTGTCTACCTCGATAAATTTGGTTACCACATCACGATCAAGGCCAACGAGCATCGGCCCACCCGCCTGATCGATGAGGCGGACGACCAAGAATACCAAATCGAACCAGTGCAATAACATAAAGGGGCCGGGAAGGTTAGCTTCCCGGCCCCTTTTTTTATCTACTCTCCTCTTTCTCCTAACACACCCAGGGGATTTCCCACTTCCGTTTCGCTGCGGTATAATAAAAACATCTGATTTGCGGAAAGGAAGAATAGGATGTTAAAACGATTAGCAGTGTATTGCGGCGCCCGCGCTGGGCAGGACCCTTCCTTTATGGAAATGGCAACTGACTTTGGCCACCAGATGGCCGAACACGACGTCGCCCTAGTTTACGGTGGCGGTCGCTTCGGTCTCATGGGGGCGGTGGCCGACGCCGTCTTGGAAGCCGGTGGCCAGGCCCACGGGGTGATTACCGAAGAATTGGCCGACCGGGGCACTAGCCACCCGGACCTGACCAGCCTAGAAATCGTTGACGACATGAATACCCGCAAGAACCACATGATGGAAATGGCGGACGGCTTACTCGCCCTCCCCGGTGGTCTGGGAACCCTAGAAGAAGTTAGTGAGGCCTTTTCCTGGACCGCCCTGGGCGATAACGCTAAGCCGGTCGCCCTCTACAACTACCGCAACTTCTACCAACCCCTAAAGGACATGCTGGCCACGATGGAGATGACCGGCTTTACCGAACCGTCCTACGTCAACGCAATTAAGTTCGCCACCAACTTTGATGAGGTCGCCGACTTCATGAATCATTACCAAGCTCCGGCGATCCGTACTTACGAATAACTAGCCCTGCATGGCCGTCAACTGCGTCTTAATCGCGGTGGCGGCCACTTTTAGTTGGGCCTCTTCAACCGGGTACAAGCGGGGCAACCAGAACTGGCCCACCCCCGCCCGGGTAATTTGGGCCGGGAAGGACATGTAGCACTGATACTGCGGCTGATAGACCGCAACTGGCAGCACGGTGCTCCCGTTTTGTAATAAAACATCCAGGATCGCTAACGTCCACGAGCACAGAGTGTAACTGCCCTTGTCGACCGTCGTCAACACCCGGTACTCCTCTTCTCGAACGTCCACCAAGAGCTTGGCGGTATCCAGGGAATGGCCGTTAATCGGCTCCTCAATCGACCGCCCGTTGACCCGGACGCTCGACCAGATTGGCACCAGGTTTCCGTCGTGCTGGCCCAGCATGTAACCGATTACCGAGATGGTCGGTTGCTCCACCGCCGCCGCCACCACCTGGTGCAAGCGGGCCGTATCGGTAATCGTACCGGTCCCCAGTACCCGCTGGACCGGTAACTGCCACTCTTGTTGGATCAAACCGGTCAAGGCTTCGTTAGGCGTCGCCAAGTTCAAGACCACCCCGCTAAAGCCACTTTCGGTAACGGCGGAGCGCCATTCCTGAATTGCTTGGACGTTGCCGGCCAGTTGCGCAAACGAATCCGGTTGGCCCAAGAAACGCTGCCCAATCGTCACCACCAAGACGTCAGCGGCCTTGAGGGCGGCCGGATCTTGGATCACCACTTCACAGTGGGGCGCCGGGCTGGCAGCCAGGTCAGCGGCCAGGCCCACCGCAATTTGATCATCTTGGTCCAATAATACCAGGCGGTCGACCCGGTTGGTGGCCGCTAACAGCCGCGCCAAGGTGACTCCTAAATTAGTTAAGCCAATTACGGCAATGGTTCGCATGATGATTCCTCCAATTAAAAAGCGTGGCCAATGACCTTCTCGGCAGGCCGGATGACTAAGCTAGGCCTGCGGTGATTGGCCACGTCTTCTATACTAAGATTTGAAACTAATAATAAGGGGCTGGGAACCCCTGCTCCCAGCCCCTATTTGATTGGTCACTTTCTTTATTCGTTACCCACTTCCGGGAAGAGGTTTAGCAGGTATTGTTGCGGTCCCTCTTCTAGGGGCAGGTCCACGTCCGCCGGTAGCAGTTCCTCGTGGTCGCCCACGTTGAAGCGGACCCCGTGGTCTAACCACACTTGGATCCCCAGCACGATTGCCGCCCGGATCAATTCCTGGGCGGTTACCGAGTACCCCTTGGCAATCACGGCTAGCGGTTGGCTGGATTGCACCAGCTCCAAGTAACGGTCGTTGGCCACCTTCAGGCCAAAGGAAAGCATCGTGCCGTTTTCCATCTTGGAAGCCATCTGTCCGGCAATCGTTAAGCTCGGGTCTTCAATCCGGCGTTGAACAAACTTCAGGGCCAACCGGTATTTGCGCGGGGCGTCGTACTCCTCGCAGAAGGCTTCCAGCTGGTTGACGAAATCAAGCCCCTCTTCTTTCATCCAGTCCTCCTGGGCGGTTGGTTCCTGGAGGGCGGCCTGCTCGTTTCGTTCGGTGGCGACCCTTACCTTGTCGGCCATGTCGTCCGGCGTTTCCGTCAGGAGGGTGTAGATCATGACCAGTTCGAGGAAGTTTAAGGTATCCTCTGAGATCCCGGCCTTGGAGAACGGATCGGTGTCAAAGCCGCGCATCGAGATGTATTGAACCCCATCGTTGATCGTTTTTTCCAAGTTGCTGGTCCGCCCGTGCAAACAGACCGGCCCAAAGTACTCGTGGAAGTTTTGGTAGGTGCCGTTTTCAAGGTAGTCGGCCAAGCTGTTGATGTAGGCATCTAAAGAACTGTAATCGACCTGCTCGTTTGGTAAGTTGGTGAAGCCATACTTGGAATTACGCAAAGACCGGACCTGGTGTTCTAACTCCGGCGCCACAATGTCTTTGACGCTGGTCGCCACCGGGCTGGCCCCAAACAGGTAAGTAAAGAGCCATTGCCAACGGTAAAAGCCCTGGGCGAGCTTAAAGTAGAGGTGGTTTTGGAAATCAGCTTGGCGCCGGTACTTGTCCTGGTAGAAGCGGTGGTAAATTTCCTCTAGCAGCTGCTTGTCCAGGCCGTAACCGACGTGAACTCCCCCCATCAAAAGCGACTTAATGCCGTACTTGCCGACTAGGTAGTGGTAAAAATCCTTTTGGTCAGGGCGTGAGCAGTTATAACTCAAAAAATCGAGGTCGTACTTGTAGACCAGGGCCGGGGGCATCGTTAACGGCCACAAGCGTTCCTGACTTTCCATCTGGCGGTCAACGATCTGCTGAAGGATTTGCAGCTGGCGGACGGCCGCCTCGCTCCCCTTCACAATCACGGCGTTGAATTCCATCAGATTATCAGAAATTCCGCTCGTTAGGTAGGGGTTTTTCACCCGTGAACCCAGTTGACTCGGGTAAGGGTAACGGCTCGCCCGACCGTCAGTTAACACACGGTGGGCTTGCATCCGCATCCCAAAGCTTCCCGCAAATAACTTCGCCCGTAATTCTGGCTCATGCATTGCTTCTCGCATTGCCGCACATCGATCCATCATTGTCACCTCACAAGGCCCGGGGGCCCTTTTCAATTAATTTTTCCTTAAGGAGTTCATTATAGCACTTGTTTTTGAACGGGCGACACCGTTTTCACGATTAATCACGCACCGCCCCTACTTAAACTTGTGTTGCATAACGGTCAAAATATGCAAAATGACCGACAGGATGGCAAAGAAAATCACCACGAACACCGCCCAGGACAGCCAGAAGGTGGCTGCAACGGCTAAGAAACTGAAGAGCCAGGTTTGGAGCCCCATCGTAATCAGGGTCACCAAGGCAATTGTAAAGAATAAAACTATGTATCTGAACACGGTTAAGGTCCACCTCTCTTTTACGTGCGGGTTGGCAATTTCTTGACCCAGCTTAGTTAGCTCCGCCACCTTGGCCTGGGGGAGTTCCTTCATCTTCCAGGTCCCCGTTTGCACCGCTTCGCCCACCTTAACGAGGCCGGCATCGAGCAGCACCTTATCGACCTGTTCCAGGGGTGGGTTGGAGGCCCGAAAGATAAAGTTTTTGATTGGGCCGGCGTAACACGAAGTCAGCGATACGTAACGCTTGCCGGCAAATTTCCCGGGAAATAACCGTCCGGTGTGGTCCTCACGGTAAAAGCGGCGCCGGAAACAGTCAAAGAAGTTTTTCAATTGTCCACTCATGTTCCCTAGATAAGTGGGTGATGAGATGATCCACACGTCAGCCGCCAGCAGTTTCTTTTCTAACTCCCGCAACACCGGGTTGGGGTGCCCCGGATAATCCGGTCCAATCTGGTAATCCGCCAGGTAGATGGTCTCCACTTCCCACGCCGGATCCATTGTTAACCCGGCGGTTGTCGCCGCCAACATCTGTCCGGAAATACCGGTTTGTTTATGTGACGCTAAGATTGCTAACGCTCGCATCGATCTGCCACCCCCTTTTTTTCAATTAGGGTTATTATAGCAAATTCCGCACTAAGTTGAAATTGAGCCATTCATTTGGCGCCCGCTGGTAAATATGCTATCCTAGGGTTAATTTGAAACCGAATACAAAGGAGATTTCGATATGGCAGTTTCTAAGATTAGCATCTCCCCCGAAGCAAGTAAGTGGTTCCGTGAGGGCATGGGCGTTCCCGAAGGTGGCGGGGTTCACTTCTTCGGCCGGGTTTACGGTGAAACCAACGCCCACGAAGGGTTCTCAACCGGGATGAGCCGGCACGACCAACCAGTTCAGCCACTGGTCGACCAAGTCGTTGACGGTGTTCACTACTACATCGAAGAATCAGAAAACTGGTTCTTTGAAGGCCTCGACGTCCAAGTCGACTACGACAAGTCCATCGACGGCCCTGTTTATTACTACACCCCTAACGACGGCTCTAAGCTAGACACCCACGCCCACTCTTCCAAGACGGAACCGTAAGGAGTGAGTGTGAACCAGCCCACTTGGCAGGCCGTTGGGCTAAGCTAGGGCGAACGGTTGGTGTGGTACGCACCGTTCTTCGCCCGTACTTAGGCACTAGGCCTGCGGCTGGTGAGCACGTTATCAGAGTGAGTGTGAACCTACCTACTTCCCCACGCTTAGCCTTTTAGGTTATAATGGAAATACCAAAGGAGCCCTGCTGATAACAGGACTCCAGCGCAGGTCGCTAAAAAGGCACTGGCGTTGTTATATGTGACATAAAGTCGTCCTATAACTGCTCAAAGTTATTTTGTAGGACGGCTTTTTCTATTTGTGATGCTTCTTGACGTAATCCAACAACGTTATTACAAACGTGCCGAACATCAGCATCAGGGTTAGCGCCTGAAAGACGCGCAGTACAACAAAAGGGCTCCAGTAGTTCGCTTTACGAACCCGACTGGAGCCCTTTATTTTACGGGAAACATCAAGACCAAGGTTTCCCCTTTTATAGCTGATACTAAAACACCCCCTGGGAACGTCGCGTTCCTGGGGGGGTCAGTTTATTATTCGTACAGGGCGGCCACTTGTTTTTGGGCCGTCGGGTGGGCCAAAAAGTCATCGTAAGTGGTGTCGGCGCGGCTCACAAAGCCGTTTGGTCCCACTTCAATCAGGTGGTCAGCAATCGTTTGAATGAATTCGTGGTCGTGGCTGGTGAAGAGGATCGAGCCTGGGAAGCTTTCCATGGCGTAGTTTAGCGCCGTGATCGATTCCAGGTCGAGGTGGTTGGTCGGGTCGTCCATCAATAAGACGTTGGCGTGTTGCAACATCATCTTGGATAAGAGGCACCGCACCTTTTCGCCCCCGGAAAGGACCTTGATTTGCTTGTCAATTTCTTCCCCGGAGAACAGCATCTTCCCTAAGAAGCCGCGCAGGAAGGTATTGTCGTTTTCCTCTTTGGTGGCGAATTGGCGCAACCAGTCAATGATCGTCAATTCATCGTTATCAAAGGCGGCGTTTAAGTCACGGGACATGTAGTTAGTAGAGGTCGTTTGGCCCCAGGTAACGGTCCCTTCGTCCGGCGTTATTTCCCCGGCAATAATTTGCATCAAGACGGTCGTCGCCATGTCGTTGCGGGACAAGAAGGCCACCTTTTCGCCCGGCCGGATCAAGAAGGAGACGTCGTTTAACAACTTTTCGCCGTCAACGGTGTGGGAAATGTGTTCCACCTTTAATAGGTCGTTTCCCAGCGGGCGGTCCTGTTCAAACTTGATGTAGGGGTACTTACGCATTGACGGTTGGATGTCTTCTAAGGTGATCTTTTCCAACTGCTTCTTACGGGAAGTGGCCTGCTTGTGCTTGGAGGCGTTGGCCGAGAAGCGGGCGATGAACTCTTGGAGCTCCTTGATCTTTTCTTCCTTCTTAGCGTTTTGGTTGGCGGCTAATTGGGCAGCCAGTTGGCTAGATTCGTACCAGAAGTCGTAGTTCCCCACGTAGAGCTTGATCTTTTGGAAGTCTACGTCACACATCTGGGTGCAGACTTGGTTTAAGAAGTGACGGTCGTGGGAGACGACGATCACGATCTTATCGTAGCCGGCCAGGAAGTCTTCCAGCCAGGCGATCGTGTGAACGTCCAGCCCGTTGGTCGGTTCGTCTAGCAAAAGGATGTCTGGCGAGTCGAACAGGGCTTGGGCCAAGAGGACCTTCACCTTGTCGCTTTCGGCCAGTTCACCCATCAAGGTGTCGTGTAGGCTTTCCGGAATCCCCAGTGATTGGAGGAGTTGGGAGGCGTTAGCTTCGGCGTTCCAGCCGTCCATTTCGGCAAATTCGGCTTCCAGTTCGGCCACCTTCACCCCGTCTTCATCGGAGAAGTCCGGCTTGGCGTAGAGGGCGTCTTTTTCTTGCATGATTTGGTACAGCTTGGCGTGGCCCTGAATCACGGTGTCCATGACCGTGCAGTCGTCAAAGGCGAAGTGGTCCTGGTTTAAGGAGGTCATCCGTTCGTTAGGGCCAATCGAAATCGTCCCGGTCGTCGGGCTCATCTTCCCTTCCAACAGCTTTAAGAAGGTGGACTTGCCGGCCCCGTTCGCCCCAATCACCCCGTAGCAGTTACCAGGCGTGAACTTGAGGTTAACGTCGCGGTACAAGGTCCGGCCTGACAGGTTCAGGCTCAGGTCAGTAATGGTAATCACGTGCAATTTCCTCGTGTTTTCTAAAATTTTGCTCTCACCAATTTAGCACGAACTAACGCTTCCGGGCAAGCCTCCCTACTCAATCAAAACGGGCGTCATCAAAACTTAATCTTCATAAAATAAGCAACGCCCACCACTTGGCGAGCGTTGCTTAGATTGTGCGCTGTGTTTAGAGGTCCCGTTCCGGAGCCTTCCCCAGTTCCGCTTGGATCATCCAAAGCCGCTTTTCGGTCGCGGTCTTGAAGCCAATGAAGATGTCCTGGGTGGAGAAGTCCTTTTCATCGTCACTAATTTCGATCCCCTGCTGGTAGAGATCGGCTAAGTAACGGTAGTCCTTGGCTAGCACTTCGAACCGTTCGGGCGTTGACTTGTTCCAGTTGCCTGGTTCGTCGGGAATCTTGGTGTGTTCCGCCATTTCCTTAAGGGTGGAGTATGGTGAACCATCAAGGGCGATCAGCCGTTCGGAAATTTCGTCTAGTTGGTCGTTCAAATCGTCCATCCAGTCGTCCATCAGCGGGTGGAGCTTCAAGAAGTTTTCCCCGCGCATGTACCAGTGGGTTTGGTGAACCACCATCACCAGTTGGCTCAGGTCAGCAACGAGTTGGTTGAGTACTTCCTTGGTCTTTTCGTATTTCATGAATTAAACCTCCCTTTACGTGAATAAGGTAACACAATTTAAAACCGCTTTCAAATGTTTTGCTTAAACGCGCAACGCCCCTAGTCTAGGCGTTCAATTTTACCGGCGGCAATCGGTAAGGTAACGTGTTGTTCGTACTTGTCGTTAAGCTTACCCGCCACGGTCGCCGGCAATTCTAATTCCGCCGGTACCCCGTGGACGTAGACGACCCGCTTATCAAGGGCCAGTGCTTGGTCGTGGAAGACCTCCTTGAACTTAGCCTCTAGCTTAGCCAACGGGACGTCCTTTTCGTAACTGTAGTAGCCCGTTGCGTCGGCCACCGGGTAGTTATCGTTGGGGATGTTCATCTCGTGGGGAGCGGCATCCAGTGGCACCATCGTCGTCCCGGAGACGGGCTCGGTTTCCGGTAGGTCAATGTAGCCATCGTGGTTAACGTCTTGGGCCTCAGTTGGAATACTGGCGTCCTTGCCATCCGGGAAACCATGGAAGTGCTCCCAGTGCTGGATGTTAGCGGGGGTATCAAACATCTCCAACTTAATGTGGAGATTATCGCCTTCGGTGGTGAATTCTACGTAGCCGTGCGCCTCAGTCCCAATTTTGGCGGCGTTGAGCGGCTTAATTTTCGCACGGTATTTAGTCATCAAAATTCCTCCAATCCAATTTTAAGTGTTCCCAATCTGGGATCATTGTAGCGCTTGCGGCCCAAAAGTGAATTGATAAGGATCAAGGATAAGCAAAAGCGGTGGAAAGAAACGAACCAGACTGCGGAGGGGAGACAGGACAAATGTTTGGATTTGTGCAATAAAGTGAGTGCGACCAACCTCCTCGACAGGCCGTTGGGCTAAGCTAGGGCGGGGGTTAGTGCGGTACGCACTGTTCTCTGCCCGTACTTAGCCACTAAGCCTGTGGTTGGGAGTACGTTATCTGGAAATGCGACCAACCTCCTCGACAAGCCGTTGGGTCGCACTTCCATTTTGCGCAAATTTGCAGATTTGTCCTGTCCTATTTGCCGCTTTGTCCTCAAACTGGAAGTGGCTCCCGACCTTCCCAACGGTAGAGAAAAAAGCATCAAAAAAGAGGCGGTGACACATTGGTCACTACCCCTTAATTTCACTAATAACCGAACGCTGAGCCCGTGGTCCCCGTCCCGTAGGAGCTAGTCCCGTATGAACTAGTGCCATAAGAGCTGGTGCCGTAGCTAGAGCTGGTCGAAGAAGAACTGGTGCCGCTGCCCGGGCTATTGTAAGAAGCCCCGTTTGGTAGAACAAAGTTAACGTTGGTGTAACCATCGTAAGTCGTTTGCTCGTTGTACATCCTTGTTTCGGCGTTGGTAACGGTCTTGGTCTTCAAGCCTAATTGGGTCCGAATTAACTTAGAAATCCGGTTAATTTCCTTTGGCGTGGCGATTTGGAAGGAAACCCCTTCGATCGTCGCATCCAGGTCTTGCATGTGGTAGGTCTTAACGTTATCCATGGCGGCGTGGTAGTTGGTGTACAAAGCAGCCACGTTGTCAATCGGAATATCGGTCTTCACCCCGTCCCCGACGGCCTTTAAGATGTCGTTGGCCGCGGTGATGCTCCCGGACTTCTTAAAGGTCTTGATGACGGATTCCATCACTTGTTGCTGGCGCTTTTGCCGGCCGTAGTCCCCGTTTGGATCGTCGTAACGCATCCGTGAGTACTTCAGGGCGTTGGCCCCGTTCAAGTGTTGCTTCCCCTTCTTAAAGTGGTGCCCTTCGTAAGTGAAGGCGAACGGGTTGTCGACGGTGACCCCACCAACGGCGTTAACCACCTTTTCCAAGACCCCCATGTTGATCACGGCGTAGTAATCAATCGGTACGCCGAGTAATTCCTTAACCTGCTTGACGGTTTGCTTGGCCCCGCCGATTTGGTAGGCGGCGTTGATCTTAACGTAATCGGCCCCTTCGTCGGTGTTCACCTTGATCAGGGTATCACGCGGAATCGAGGTCATTGTAATCGTCTTCTTCTTGGGGTTAATCGTGATCAATTCCAGGGTATCGGTGTTCCCACCGGCATTCCCCCGGTTTAAGGCCCCCACGTCGGTCCCCATCGCTAAAATTGAGATCGGCTTACCGGCCTTTAACTTCGCTGAGATCTTCCCGCTCCCGCTAGAGAAGACATCCTTAGCGGTGCTATTGATTTGGTGGTATTCATAGGCCCCCCCGGCCACAATTAACAAGAGGATCAAGAAGATGATCCGCTTCACCCACTTAAACCACTTCTTACTGCCCCGGTAGTATGGCGGGTGGGGATTGCGCCCGTTGCCACCGGTTCCGGCGCCGTTCGTACCAGACTCGGGTTGGTTGTTTACCCGGCGCCGGTAGTCGGCACGCGTTTCGTTTTCTTCGTTCATAACTACAATACCTCAACAGTGATATAACATTTTTACTAACGTTACCACTTTATCAGAACCATCTAATTGTGGTCAATTTGCCCCGGTGATTTTAATAAATCCGTAAGGTCTTTACTTATTTTTCACCAGTCAAAAGGCGAGCTGACGGGCGTTCAGCGAACGGACGTCGACTACGGGATTAAAAAAGGGGCGCACCCATTCGCAGATGCGTCCCAGATTCTTCTAATTTTGGTCACCGCGGATTTTATCTAACAGGTCACCAAAGGTTTGCTTTTCTTCCGCCGTCAGGTTCTTAAAGAGCCCCTCAAACATCGTCTTTTGGGCGTCTTCCACTTCGGCGGCCCGTGCCTTACCCAGGTCGGTTAAGAAGAGCAGGGTTGCCCGCTTATCCTTCGGGTCAACCTCGCGCTTTAGGTAGCCGTCGTCTTCTAACTTGCTAACCAGCTCGGAAGTCGAGGATTGGTTGATACCAAAGCCCTCGGCCAGTTCCTTTTGCCGAATGCCGTCAGGGTGCTTACCGATTAACACTAAGAGGTGTTCGCGACTGTGACCATGCCCCAGCCCCGGCTTGGCAAATGGCGGCATGTGGTGCCTCCCCATCATCATGCCCGGGCCCATGCCGCCGTGCATTGGGCAGCCCTGGCCGTTTGGTCCGTGTTCGTGGTGGTGGCACTTGCCCCCCATTGGGCCGGAGCCGTGGACCCGTTTGTGCAGGCCCTTCACCGTCTTCATCAGCTTATGCATTAACTCTTGGTCGTTGATTTCCGTCATGTTACTTCATCCCTTCGTATTAGGTTGATTTTAATTTAATTCGGTACCGATGGTTTTAGGATAACCCCAGCGAAGCGGGAAGTCAATTTATTTCGTCACCGAAGTAATTTACACTTTAGGACCCCGCTCCCGGTACTGGCGGGGAGTCACCCCGGTCCGGCGCTTAAAGCACTGGCTGAAAAATTCAATCGAGGAAGAGAATTGACCATGTTATCAAAATACGTATACGGCCTTTCGCTGGGCCACTTTGTCGTTGACTTTAGCCAGGGGGCGTTGGCCGCCCTGTTACCCCTCTTAATTGCCCAACACCACTTCAACTACGCCATTGCCGCCACCCTGGTCTTTGCCATGAACCTGGTTTCTTCAATTATTCAACCGCTGTTTGGCTTTTTATCCGACCGTTTCCGTACCGGTTGGATAATTATCCCGGCCCTTTTAATCACCGGTCTGGGCTTCGGGACGCTCGGTTGGGATAACCAATACTTCCTCTTGATTACCAGCTGCTTAGTCTGCGGGGTCGGAATCGCCGCCTACCACCCCGACGCCGCCAAGTTGGTTAACGGTTTGGCCGATGTTAACCAGGGCCACGGCCCTGAGCGTTTTCTCCTTTGGTGGTAACCTGGGCTTTGCCTGCGGGCCGATCACGGTCACTTTGGTCGCTAACGCCCTGGGGATTTCCGGGGTTGGCCTCTTTATCCTGGTGGGCGGCGGAGTAGCCTTATTGTTAGCGCACTACTTCCCCGCCATGCGTCGGCAATCAGCCCAACACTGGCAACAAAAGCGGCAACGAGAAAGTGGCTCCCCGGTTCCGGTTAAAGACGACTGGCGCCACTTCGCCATTTTAGCTTGCGTTTTATTCGGGCGTTCAATTATTTTTTACGGGCTTAACACCTTCTTGGTCCTCTACTGGATGCACATTCTCAAGCAGTCCAACACCAGCGGGAGTTTAGCCCTCAGCGTTCTCTTTATCGTAGGGGCGACCGGGACGATCATCGGCGGTCACTTGGTCGACCACATCGGCGCCGTCAAAACGATTCGGTTCGCCTTTACCATCATGCCCTTCTTGTTGCTGGCCTTTAGCTTAACCAAGAGCGTTATCGTTGCCAGCGCCCTCCTCTTGCCGATCGGGATGTTAATTTTCATCCCTTACAGCGCGATTGTCCTGCTGGGCCAGCGCTACTTGCCTAACCAGATGGGCTTGGCTTCCGGGGTTACCCTCGGCCTGGCCATCAGCATCGGTGGGATTGCCACCCCCTTTTTGGGCCAGGTTGCCGATGCCACGAGCCTAATCACCGTCTTCTTCATCCTGACGGCGGTTGCCCTCATCCCAATGGGGGCCGCATATTTCATTATCGAACCAACCATTAAGTAAGCTATAATTTAGGTAAAAAGGAGGCGCCCCTATGCAAACTACCTGCCATTACCAATCCCCTTTAGGTGACATTTTACTGGTCAGCGACGAACAAGGGGTGTGCGGCCTCTGGTTTGAAGACGGCCGCTACTATGCCGATACGGTTGAAGACGACGCCCAAGCAGGAACCAGCCCGGCACTAGACCAGGCCCGCCGCTGGCTTGACGAATATTTTGCCGGCCAAGCCCCGACTTGGCTACCGCCCCTCCACGTTCAGGGAACCCCCTTCCAACGACAGGTTTGGGAACGGTTACTGACGATCCCCTACGGCCACCTGGTAACTTACGGCGAGCTAGCTAAACGGGTGGCGAAGCTTCGCCACCGGACCTCCATGTCTGCCCAGGCGGTCGGCAACGCCGTCGGTAAAAACCACCTCTCCTTGTTCATCCCCTGCCACCGGGTCATCGGGGCGCACGGTAACTTGACCGGTTACGGAGGTGGCTTAGAACGTAAAATCGCCCTACTTGAATTAGAAGGGCATTTGGCAAGTGACTTTTCTTGGCCATCCTAATTTCCCGGGAAATTTTTTGAACAAACAGGGGGCGCCCCACCTTTATTTATCTTATAATTAAAGTAATTCATTGCGAAGGGAGCCCGTACCGTGTTATTGATCCACCAAGCCATTAACGCCATTGGGGAACTGGTCCTCGCCCTGACCATCCCCTTTTTGTGGTGGTTAATTGTCACCCGGCGCCAAGTCCGCTTCGACCGTTGGTTGGGCTTTTTCCTCCCGCCGGTTCAACGCACCTGGCTGACGACCGTCATCGTCGTCTTGTTTACCCTCTTACTGGCGATCCCCCTGCCCCTGATTGTCGACCACGGGATCTTGGCCACCTTCGTTTTCAACCACCGGGGTTTCGCCGGCATCCCGGCTACGCTGGTGTACGCGATCGTGGGGACCTCTTTGCCCGAGGAGATATTTTTCCGGGGCTTCTTACTCAAGCGCCTCCAGGACCGCTTCGGCTTTTTGCCCGCCAACCTCACCCAGGCAATTTGCTTTGGGGCGGTCCACGGCCTCTTGCTGGCGGGCGCCGGGAACTGGCTGGTCACCCTGATCATCGTCCTAATCGAAATGGTGATTGGCTACTGCCTGGGCTGGCTCAACGAACGCCGTAGTGGCGGTTCGCTGTACACCAGCTGGGGGATCCACGCCCTCTTAAACACCGTTTCCGCTTTGATTGCCTTATTCACCTAATTGAGGAGTGATTTTTTTGCAAACCGCGAACCTGTTAATCGCCACCCTGCTCTTGATCGCCGGTATCATCGTCATCTACCTGGGGGTCTTCGCTAAGGAAATCGAACACCCAACCGGCACTAACCGCCTATTCCAACGCCTCAGCGGGCTGGGGATTAAGGCTTCGATGCGGCCGGCCCTGATCGTGACCGGCGTCGTCTTAGTTGGGGCGTCCCTATACATTTTTGGTGGCATTTAAAAAGGACCGGGAGAACCATTTTTTCTCCCGATCCTTTTTACTTGCTTGCCGTTAACACCCGCGTCACCATCACCCCGTAGACCCCATCGAGGCCGGCGTTGGTAACTTCAATTTCCTGGGCGCCTAGCGTGGCCAGCGCCCGCCGGTATTCACCGCTGTGTTCAATGTCGATGATCACTAACCGGCCGCCGGGCTTGAGAACCCGCAGCGCCTCGGTCAATGCCTGGCGCCGCGCTTGCTTGGGCTTGACGTTGTGGAGCGACAGGCTAGCAAAAACGGCGTCGAATTGGTTGTCATTAAAGGGTAACGCCGTCATGTCGGCGGTTTGCAGTTGCGCAACCTGGCTAACCCCGGCCGCTTCAATTACCGCTTGGGTGGCCGCCTGGCGGTTGCCAGATTGGTCGACCCTCTTCCAGATGTCGATCCCGGTTACCTTGCCGGGCGCCCTTAAGTGCTTAGCCACGGCTAGCATCACGGCGCCATGACCACAGCCGAGGTCTAAAACCTGATCCGTAGCGGCGATCCGGGTTTTACCCACCACCCGGTCAATGATCTTGTATTTGCCAACCAGCGAGGTGCGCAGATACAGGTAGGTACAAGCGAAAAATACGAGCGCCAACGGGACGGTGATCCAAGTGTGACCCGCCATTCCCGCCACTAATTCTAAAATCCCGGCCAGCCCTAACAAAATGGGGACCAGCGGGGCGTCAACGGTACGTTTCATCATTATTTCCTCCGGGAACTTGTTTTGCTAATTATACCAATTTCCCGGGAAATAAACCGACCCCCAGCCAAATTTGCTGAGGGTCGGTTTTAATTTTCAACTGTTGGCCTAGCTTAGCCAAACGGTCTGTCGAGGAGGTTAGTCGCACTTCTCATAACGCTCTTCCTACTTAATGACCCCAAAGCCGCCGGTCCAGCCGATTTGTTCACTGGCGGCCAAGGTCATTTGCAAGAAGCCAGTTGCTTCCAGTTCACGGGCCCGCTTGAGCTTGCCGGCATCGAGTACGGCCAAGGGACTGCCCTTTAAAGCCTCCTTGAAGGTCGCCTTAGCGTCATCATCGTCACCGGCCACCAGGACGGTCGTTTGTTGTTGGCCGCCAACTTGGCCGCTTTGCAGAGTAGCGGCGAAGGTCGTGTTAAAGGCCTTTAAGACCTTGCTGTTTGGCAGGCGCTTTTGCAGTTCCTGGGCGGCCGAGCTGTCGGCGGGAACCACTAATTCGTCCCAGGTCTCAAAGTTGAGCGGGTTTGTGATGTCCACGACCACCTTACCGGCCAATTGGTCACCGTATTGGTCGGCTAAGTCTGCCAACGCCGGGTACGGTACCGCCATGATCACCAGGTCCCCCAAGCTAAAAATGTCATCATTGGAACCTACGTAGGTGACTGTGTTACCGGCCAGTTCGAAGTTGTGGCCAATGGCTTGCCCCATGTTACCCTTACCAAAAATTGTAATTTTCATGATTAAGCTTCCTTTTTGTTTTCGTGTTCTGCGATGTTAGCAAGTGTCTCGTCGACCAGTTGTTGAACCGTAATTTGGTCCAGGCGCTGTTCAATCCCGACTTGAACCTCAGCAAAGTGCTTGGTAATCACCTCCGGAAAGGCGACCCCGACGCTACACTGGCCCGAGGTTTCTTGATCCGGCACCAAGAAGGGGTTCTTGGGCGCGGTGGCCCGGTAAACGTCCAACACCGTGATCTGATCAAGGTCACGGGCAAAGTTATCGTAGCGGTTGTTTTGCCGGGCCGCTAAAATATCGGCGGCCCGTAGTTGGGCAATCATCTTGCGCACCTGACTCGGGTTGGTTTTTAAACTCGAGGCGAGAATCTGGCTAGATACCTCTTCTCCTTGGTGGACCTTTAGGTAAACGAGGATCTGCAGTAGATCACTAACGCGGGTATTGGCGATCGTGCCCCCCTCCTTTCTCTTTTCTCTTTCAACTTGGTCTTAGGATAACACTTACTTTTTGGAAGTGCAACTTTTTTAGTAACACTAATTCAAATAAAAAAAGCGGTGGGGTCACCCGACCGCTTTTTCGCTAATTACGGGCTACATGTGCATCCCCATCTTCTTGTAGGAGTCCATCCCGCCAAGCCAGAGTTCATCCATCGTGACGCCCCGCTCCTTGGCAAAGGCCTCCATCAGGGTCATATGGTTGAGCAAGTGGTACTCCCGGTCCGGGGCGGCCGGGTCGACAACCTTTAGTTGGGCCATCATCCCGCCATCTTCGTGTTCGATAATGTGACAATGGTACATAAAGACCCCCGGCACTTGGAAGTAGACCTTGATGATGACGTGTTCGCCCGGGTTAACGGCGACGGTGTCGTTAAGTCCGTGTTCAAACGGGTAGGGTTCCTGGCCGTTACGGGAGACGATCTCAAAGGCGCAGCCGTGCATGTGGAAGGGGTGAATCATCCCGCCATTCATGTCGTTGGTGTTGGTAATGTCCCAAAGCTGGCACTTGCCCATCGGCATCGTGTAATCGATTCGGTCCATCTGGAACTTCTTGCCGTCAATCATCACCGTCTCGTCCATCCCGGACATCACCACCTGCTTGACGGGTAGGCTCGGGTCTGGGGTCGGGTAATCAATCTTGGTCAGGGTGGTGGGCAACTCCTCTCCTGCCGGCGTAAACTCGTGGATCCGGAACTCGACCAGCGGACTGTCGTCGGAGTACAGGGTAACCGTGTCGCCCGGCTGGTAGCCGGCAAAGTCGACCACGATCTCCTGGCGCTCGGCACAGGTAGTCATCAGCTTCTTTAACTTGACCGGGTGGGGCAAAAAGCTCAGGTCCGAGCCAATTTGGGTGAAGGTTAAGTCGTCCGAGAAGTGGAGCCGGTACTCGCGGCGGTTAGAGCCGTTTAAAATTCGCAACCGCAGGCGCTGGGTGGTGACGTCAAAGTAAGGATTGACGGTGGCGTTAATCACCGCCGTGTCACCCTGGACGCCATCAGGGTCGTAATCGGCCCGGTAATCAAACTGGTTGCCCGCGTGGAAGTTGCGGTCCTGCAAGATCAACGGCAGGTCATCAACTCCGTAAGTGTGCGGCAGGGGCAAACTAGCTTCTTCTTGGTCGTGAATGATCGCCATCGTCGCCAGTCCCTGCCAAACCTGGTAGGCCGTTTCCGGGCAGGGGTGGGCGTGGAGCCAGGCGGTGGCGGCCGGCTGAATGATCTTAAAGGTCACGTCGCGGGCCTCGCCCGGGTAAACCGGGGCGTGGCAGCCGCCGTCTTCAATTGGCCCGGGAATCTCTAGTCCGTGCCAGTGGAAGGTCGTCACTTCCGGTAGGTGGTTGACCAGGTGCATGTGGTAAGTCTTGCCGCGCTCAAAGACCACCGTCTGCCCCAGCATTGAGGCGTTAAAGCCCCAGGTCTTGGTCTTTTCCCCCGGCAATAGCTGGGTTGCCCCCGCCTGGGCGGTAACGGTGTAGTACACGTCGTCGCCGTCCACCTTGTCTGGGGTTAACAGGGGCGGAATGTTGAGGGGCGTCGCGGGTGCTTGAGCCTGCTTCAGTGGCTTGTAGGCCGCATCGTGAAGGTTGAAGGCTTGCTCATCGTAAAAGTAGGAATCGAAAACTGGTTCATTCATCAAAATCACCCTCCTTTCCTTCATTATAAATTTTTAAATAACGAATTGAAAGGGTGCACCCCTTTAATCAGCATTTCTAATCGGAATGTGGACTAGCTTCACCTGGTTGCCGTGGTCGGCCAACAGCTGCACCAAATCGCTGGTCTTTAGCCACACCGTCGCCGTGTTAACGTTGGGGTGGGCCGCCACCAATCCCGCGGCCAATTCCTGGTCAATCATCACCTCAACCTTGCGCTGCTCATCATTTAACCCCCCCAGCGGCGTCACCGAGCCCGGTGTCAAGTCGAGGTACTTTTGTAAGTCTTGCTCGGAGGCGAAACTCAACCGCCGGGTCCCCTCCTGGGCGCTTAAGGCCTTTAAGTCGACCCGCTTTTCCCCTTTGACCGTGACTAGGTAGTAATGGCGGTGCTTGTCATCGCGGACAAAGAGGTTTTTAGCGTTGGCCTCGGGGTGGGGCATCGGAAAGTCGGCCACCGCCGCCATATCAAAGACCGCCGGGTGGTTGGTCACCTCGTAGTCGATCCCGTGCTCAGTTAGGTATTGATACACTTCTGCTTGGTTCATCAGCATCCTCCTTTACTACAATAATTGTGATAAAATTAAAATTAGATTAAGTTGATTATAATCGAAGAAGGAGGAATCGCAATGCTCTTTTCTAACGCCCTTGTCCGCACCCCCGGCCACTCGGTGATCGACGGGATCGATGACTACGCCAACCTGGGGCAACCCGACTACCCCACCGCCCTCGCTCAGCACCAAGCCTACGTTGCCCTGTTAAAGGACCGCGGGGTGACCGTCACCGTTTTAGACCCCTTAGAAGCCTTCCCCGATTCCTGTTTTGTGGAGGACCCGGCGGTGGTCGCCGCTGACTTTGCCGTGATCACCAACCCGGCCCGCGCCAGCCGGACCCCGGAACGTGGTTTCATCCGGCCAGCCCTCGAACACTTTTATTCCCAGGACCACATCTTTGAGATTACCGCCCCCGGGCACCTGGAGGGCGGCGACGTGATGGAAGTCGACGGGACTTATTACGTCGGCTTGTCGGCCCGAACCAACCGGGAAGGGTTCGAACAGTTTAAAGCAATCGCCGCTCAGTTTAACCACCCGGCGCTTGCGGTCCCCGTCCACGACTTCTTGCACCTCAAAACCGGGACGACTTATCTGGGCGATGGCAAGCTCCTGGTAACCGGTGAGTTCGTTAACCACCCCGCCTTTGCTAACTTCACCCAACTGGTCGTCCCTGCCGAAGAAGCTTACGCCGTCAACTGCATCAACACCGGTAACGGCGTCATCATGCCGGCGGGCTTCCCGGTGGTTAAACAATTGTTGGAGGACCACGGCTTCCCGGTCTTTGAAGCGGCGATGAGCGAATTTGAAAAAATCGATGGCGGCCTGACCTGCCTGTCGCTACGCTTCACCGCTCATTAACTCTTAAATTTTCTTGTTGACAAGGAATGGGCGCCCGTGTTTTAATACATTCAACATTAAAAGATTCTAATGATTCACCGGAACCCTAGTAGTGATCCGCTCCCTGGCTAAGAGAGTTAACGGCGCTGTAAGTTAACCCACAACGCGATCACGAATTACACTCCAACCAAGGTGACTCACGCACGGCGCGATAGTCCATTTGAGGTGCAATGCACAAAGCTGGGTGGTACCACGGTGAAAATCGTCCCTTGCCTGTTGATCAGGCAGGGGGCGTTTTTATTTTAAGGAGGTGAAAACGATGCCAGTCAAGAACGGTGGAAAGGGCTATTATTTCAAAACGATTGTTGCCAGTCGCTTTGAGACTAATAGTGAAAAAGAGGAATTATCATGAAAAAATTTAAAGAACGGGTTGAACCGACCTTCAGCCTGACCGAATGTATCTTGGTCCTAGTCGTTATCTTGGGCCTGCTGGGCTTTTTGATCATCGTCGAAAAACAAGAACCCCAGGCGCCGCTGCTGATCGCCTTTGTTATCTTAATGCTTTACGGCCGTCTACGGGGCTTTAAGTGGGACACGATCATCGACGGGATGCGCACCGGGCTACGGGCCGGCGTCGACCCCCTGGTGATCTTCCAAACGATCGGGGTCTTGATCGCCACCTGGATCTTCTCAGGTACAATCCCGACGATCATGTACTTTGGCTTTAAGATCATCTCGGTTAAGTTCTTCCTCCCCACCGTCTTCATCGTTTGCACCCTCGTTGGGATCGCCTGTGGGTCTTCGTTTACCAGTATCTCAACGATGGGGATCGCCTTTATTGGGATCTCCGCCACTTTACACATTAGCCTGCCGCTAACGGCCGGGGCAATTGTTTCCGGGGCCTTTTGTGGCTCCAACGTTTCTCCGCTTTCTGGGACGACGAACCTCGCCGCCACCACCGGGGAATTAGACATCTACAAGCACATCCGCTCGCTGGCCTGGACCGATTTGCCGGCCTGGATCATCTCACTGGTGATCTTCACGGTGGTCGGGATGAGCGCCAAGACCGCTAGCCTGCACTCAATTCACGTCATGATGGCGGGGCTGAAGGCCGGTTTTTGGATCTCCCCAATCACCCTCTTGCCGGTCTTGTTCATGATCATCCTAGCGATCCTGCGGGTCCCGGCGATCCCGTCGCTGGGGCTGGGCGCCCTCTTTGCGATCGCCTTGGGCTGGCTCTACGACCCCACCACCACGATCACCAAGGTCACCCACCTGATCATGAACGGCTACGTTGCCCACACCCCTAACAAGACGATCAACCTCCTCTTGTCCAAGGGGGGTATCAGTAGCATGTTAACCTCGCTGTCCTTAATCATCTTCGCCCTATCACTGGGGGGCTTGTTGATTAAGTTCCACATCATTGGGGCGATCGTCGACAAGGTCGAAGCAAGCGTCAAGGGACTGGGTGGTTTAACCATGGCCACCGCCCTGACTTGTATCGGGGTCAACCTCTTAGTGGGTGAACACTACTTAGCCATTATCTTACCGGGGGAATCCTTTAAGGAAGCCTTTGATCACCACCACCTTCCCCGCGAACTGATGACCCGGGTCCTAAACGACGTCGGGGCGGCCGTCAACGCTATCGTCCCGTGGAGTGTTTCCGGGGTCTTCATCGCCGCTACCCTCCAGGTCAACCCACTCGCCTTCGTCCCATTTGCCTTCTTCCCGTTTATCGTGACCATCCTGGCCGTTTTGATGGGCTTTGTAAAGGCGAAGAGTGCTAAGGAAATGGCTATCAACTAAATGTGAACTACTCGGTCATTTATGGCCGAGTAGTTCACACGCCATCAAAAGCCGGTGTGACCTAATTTCTGCAAGCCCCTCCTGGATAAAACTTAATTTTATTTTCAAAAACTGGTTGCAAAATTAAAAAATGATGTTAAGATTAGAAAACGTTAAGAGATAACAGATTTTTACCGAAAGGGGTGTCCACCATGCTAGTCATTATTATTAGCCTACTAATTAGCCTAATTCTAGTCATTATTACGCCTAGCATAAGTGAACATCCCGGCCAAAAACTACACGCACGGATTCGTGAGGGGGACCCTGCACGACTAAGTGGGTAAGGTTTAGCTATCTTCGATTAAAAAATCGTGAGACCCGGGGTGGTAATCAGCCCCGGGTCTTTTTATTTGAAATTGGACCGTTAAGATTAGGAGATGAACAACATGGAACAAGCAGCAACTACAAACGCCATGAACCGCGTTGACGTTCAAGAAGCCAAGAAAACCGTCCGCGATTACGCCTACAATCTCTCAGCCGCGATTGCCAACGCCATCCTGGTTACCCTGGGGATGGGGCTGTTAATGCAAACCGTCGCTGGGTTCGTCCACTGGCAACCGCTCTTTGAAGCCGGCACCCTGGCCCAAGCCCTGCTCGCCCCGGCCCTGGGATTGGCAGTTGCCTCCCAACTGGAGGTCACCACCCTGGTTACCTTCTCCACCATCATTTCAGCCACCGTGGCCGCCAACGCCGTTTCCTTCGTGCAAACGGCCAGCACCGCGACGGCCATGCAATCGGTGGGGGGCACTGCTCACCCACTGGTCGTTGGTAACGCCGTCTTCTCCACGGGACAACCCGTTTCCGCCGTGGCCGCGGCCCTGCTGGCGGCCCTCTTAGGGAAGTGGCTGTCCGGTAAGACGCCGCTGGACATGGTCTTGGTTCCAATGGTGGTCACCTTCGTCGGCACCTTCGTCGGCTTCGGCTTGGCTTCCGTAGTGACGCCCGCTTTGACCGCCACTAGTGCTTGGATCGCTGCCTCCATCAAGGTTAACACCGTCCTTGGTTCGATGGTCATCTCCGCCGTTTGGGCCCTCTTCTTGATGACCCCGGCTTCCTCGGCCGCCCTGGCCGTCGCCTTGACTTTGGACCCGATCTCCGCGGCCGCCGCTGCCATTGGGACGACCGCTCAATTCGTTGGTTACACGGCCATGTCTTGGCGCCAAAACACGCCGGGAGCTAACATTGCTCAGTTCGTCGTAACGCCAAAGGTTCAATTCCCCAACCTGATCTTGAACCCATGGCAAATGGTTCCGGGCTTAGTCGCCGCCATCGTTTGTGCCCCACTGGCCACCACCCTTTCTGGCCTACGCGCCGCCTACACGGTTGGGGGATTAGGGCTGAACTCCTTCATCGCCCCGATCTACTTCTGGGGCCAAGGCACCAACCAGTTCGTTGCCTACATGCTGTGGGGAATCGTTATGCCGGCCGTGATCTCTGTCTTCCTCTTCCAAGTCATGAAGAAGTTTGGTCTGGTTAAGGACAACCAGTTGCACTTGGACATTATCTAAGTTAAGGGAAGTGCGACCCAACCATAAGGCAGGCCGTGGGCTAAGGATAGGGGGAAGGTTGATGCGGCACGCATCGTTTTTCACCCAGACTTAGCCACTAGGCCTGCGGTTGGGGAGCACGTTATCAGTGAGTGGGAACTGACCTCCTAGACAGACCGTATGACTAAGCTAGGGCGAAGGTTGGTGTCTTGGAACCGTTCTTCGCCCGTACTTAGACACTAGGTCTGTGGTCATTTTCCACGTTATGGAAGTGCGACCCAACCATTGGGCAGGCCGTGGGCTAAGCTAAATACGAATCGCACCGTTATCTTTATAGACGCCAAAGGGGCTGGAAGAAATTGATCTTCCAGCCCCTTTCTTGTTGGCAATCCCAGCTGGGCGCCGGGCGGTTAATTAAATTAGTTACTACCTATTCGTCATGTGACCACGCAGAATAGATGATCACAGTTTGCGTGTCTTGATCAACCTTATAGACGAGTCGGTGCTGAATGTTAATCCGCCGGGAGTAAAAGCCCTTAATTGGCAGTACTAATTTTTCAAAGCCTTGGTTGGGTGCCAAGGGGTCTTTACGGAGCTGCTCAATTATTTGCAAGAAGCTCTTTTCTAAATATGATCCCTTAATTTTCTTGAGTTCTTTATTAGCGCTCCGCTTGAGTTCAATCGCGTAACTCATAGTTGACCCCAAACATCATCAAAGTCGTCGAGCGGCTCGTTTTCCCGTTCTTTAATTTGCTTGTCAACACCGTGATTAACCAAAAATAACGTTTCTTGGATTGCTTTCCAGTCATCTTCACCAATGACGACAACGCTCTTTTCATCCGCCTTGGTCGGCTTAATCACAACCGGCTCATTATTTTCATTGATCCTTTTGATTATTTTGAATAAATCTTTCCGTGCTTGCGTTGGGGTTACAATTTGGTCCATCCAATCCCGCCTCCCTCGTTCTTTACGTACATCATTCCGTACACTCACTATAGCATGTGTACTTGATGATGTACATTAAAAAGAGTAATGAAAAATCCCCCGCCATCGCTGACGGGGAATTTTTAGCTCTTTATCTAATGTATATTCTGAGCGCCGAGCGGTTACCCTAAGTCCTCACCATTGGTGGCGATCACCTTTTGGTACCAGTAGAAGGAATCCTTTGGCATCCGGTGCAGGTCCCCGTTGCCTTCGTCATCGCGATCCACGTAGATTAAGCCGTAACGCTTGGACATTTGACCGGTCCCAGCCGAGACGCAGTCGATGCAGCCCCAGGTGGTGTAAGCTTGCACATCGACGCCGTTGTCGATGGCGTTGCCGATCGCTTGAAGGTGTTGGCGCAGGTAGTCGATCCGGTAATCATCGTGAACCTTGCCGTCTTCGGCAATCTTATCCACGGCACCCAGCCCGTTTTCAACGACCATCAACGGAATTTCATAACGGTCGTACATCACTTCCAGGTAGTATTGCAGGCCAGTGGGGTCGGTCGCCCAGCCCCATTCGGAGTAGTTTAAGTACGGGTTCTTAACCCCAGCGGCGAAGTTACCACCGACCTTATCTTCGCTTTCGTGGGTCGTTACCACGTTAGACATGTAGTAAGAGAAGGTGTACATGTCGACCTTACCCTCGAGCATTTCTTGCTTGTCTTCTTCGGTGATGTCTAGGTGGACGTTGTGTTCTGCCCACAGGCGCTTGGCAAAGGTCGGGTAGTAACCCTTAGCCTGGGCGTCCCCACAATAAAAGATGCTTTGTTCCATCGTGTGACGGTTCATCTGCTTAATCATCCAGGCATAGGCACGAGCAAAGTCATCAAAACCATCATTCAAATTACTAGATAAGGCCGGTGTACAGCTAAAGCTCCCCGTTGCCATCAGTTGCTCGTAAACCGAATATGGTTGGTTCGTCCACACAATCATCCGTAACTCCTCCCTCTTACCACCATTGTACCCCTTTTGATTAACAGAGCGGCGCCCCGCCTTTAATCAAAAAAGGCGTGGGAAACTTTCCCACACCCTGATAATTAGGCTTGTACCGGCTCCGTTAGGTCGCGCGCTTCCTTAATCCCGTGTTGATCCATGTAGTTTAAAATTTCTTGGATCGTGATGTAGGGAACGTTTAAGCGGTCGGCGAACTGGAAGAGGTCGTCGCGCCGGGCCATGTGACCATCGCTCTTCAGCACTTCAATGATCACCGCTACCGGCTTGGCCCCGGCCAAGAAGGCGAGGTCAACGGAGGCTTCGGTGTGGCCGATCCGCTTACGTAGGCCGCCGTCTTGGGAGTACAGCGGTTGGATGTGACCCGGGTGGTTAAAGTCGGTTGGCTTGGCAGCATCGTTAGCGATGTGGTTAATGGTGGCCGCCCGGTCAAAGGCGGACACCCCGGTCGTGACGCCGGTTGCTTCGAAGGCCCCATCCACGGTCGTCATGAAGGGCGTTTCGTTCGGGTCGGTGCTGTGAGCCACCATCTTGGTGAAGCCCAGTTGGTCCGCCCGTTCCTTGGTCAGGGGTACACACATCAAGCCCTTGGCCTCTTCCAGCATCTCGTAAACCGTCGCCGGGGTGATCCGGTCAGCTAGGGCCACCAGGTCCCCTTCGTTTTCGCGGTCTTCGTTATCGGAAACAATGATGTAGCCGCCGTTCTTCAAGTGGGTCAACGCAGTTTCAACGCTATCAAACTTCATCGTTCTCTTTCTCCTCTTTTTACCATTGTGCAACTCTCTTATCTCGTTCGAACGTAATTGTATAATAACGTACGATTAAATCACTTTCAACCCCTCAATGCCTTTATTTATTAACTATATTTTAACAAATGACTTTAATGTTCGTGTATTTTCGTTAACGACGGAAGCGAACATTCGCCCCTTCCTAACCACTCAATTACGTTGGTCAATTCGGAAACGATTTCACTGTGTCGCCCTCCGCTTCGTTGCCGAACGTCCGGTTTGATGGTTCGGACAGAAAAAAAGGCCCAATTTTTAAAGTTCGGCATCTAAAAAGGGTGCCCCTACTCGGTTGAGTAGGAACACCCCTCTTAATTGTTATTGCGGTTAACCTAGTTTATCCTCGCCCTTTAACAGACGGGCCTTTTGAGCGGCACCCGCTTTTGCAAAGACAGTGGTGCAAACATAAGCAGTGCTCACCATCCCCGAGGGCGGCAACTAAGCCAAAAATCTTGGCGGTTGCTCTAACTGGGGAATTAAGAGTTTAAGCTGCGTCTTTAGGTCCTTAAATTCACTGAGCGGGCAAAAAAGTGAACGCCTTTGCCGTTTTCGATCCGTGTACACCACCAAAAATTCGAGTTCTGGGGCATCTAAAGCGTTCGGTACTACCTGTTTGTTTACCAAGTCGACCACAACCGCCGCTAAGTTTTCAAAGGCGTTAACAAGTGCTGGGCCGTCCGTCCAATAGCGCCAACGGTGGGCAACGTTTTCCGCGGTTGCCTTAATCGGGTGGTAGCGGTACGTCACTTCTGCGGCACTAACCGTGAGCCGTTCTTCATAAGCTTCTTCTACGGGGCCCCAGCCAGAATGCCCGATTAGTGTAATTTTAGAAACTTCCGTCATCTGATTACCTCCCCGTCGCATCAAAGCTAATCTCTATTAGGGATTTGACTTGTTCGTCGGCCACGCTACCGTCAAGGGCGACCGAAAGCCAGGCCGTTTTGTTCATATGGTAAGCGGGATAAATGCCTGGTTGATTGCGCAACGCCCCGATTAATAATGGATCACATTTTACATTGACCACGTCAATCATCCCATCGCCTTCCAACCCCAGCTTTTCTCGTGGGATGTCCATGACCAAGGCAAACCACTTCCGGTTGCGCTGATGGCGATAGGCTTCAAAAGTTGGGTGCTTGGCAAAGGGGTGATCTGGGCTGACCTGGTAAAGTTCCTGAATGTGTTCTGCTAGTTTTGTCCGGTCCATTTTAGTCGCTCTCTTCTAACAACGCATCCACTTCTTCTCGAACCGGGTCATACTGATTATCGGCTAACATCTTCTCCACGGCTTCGAAGGCCTTTTGGTACATCGTTTGCCCGTTAGCCAGGTTCCGTTGGTAGCCTCGTTCCGCCATCTTCAAGAACTGGTAGGCCGCGTCAATATCGGTCGGCATGCTCCCACCGACTGATTTTTCCCTCCCCAAGGCTAAGCACAAGCTGGGGTAGTCAAGAAGCTTATCACAGGTAACAATCGGGTTGTAGGCGTTGAAGCCTTCGTCCATGATCAGGTGCCCGGCCGCCTCAAAGTAGTAATTGGTAAGTTCCTTATCTTCGACACCCCACCGCGGGTTGGAGTATATATCGCCCAACTTGTAAGCAGCGTCGACATTCCGCCGGTCAGCTGCTATCTTGAAGTAGGCGATCGCCTGACTTAGGTTCGCTTCTAACTCCCGACCGTAAAGGTAACAATAGCCCAGGTTAGCGATGGCCTGGGCGCTTCCCATCGCCGCCGCTAATCGGTAGTACTCAACTGCCTCAGCGTATTGTCCTTCACCATAGTAGTACGCCCCCTTATCTAAGAGGTGGTCCGCATTATCCTTTTCAATTGCCAGTAAGTCGGTTGCTGTTAAGTTCATGCTGGTCCCCCCATATACTTTGCTAAGAAACTGAACCGGGATTTGTCTTTGATTCGAATGTTTACCATCGGCAATTGCGGTTCACTAGGCTCTTCTTTTCACAGCTTAGCACATCGAGGAATCTAAATCACTTCTTAGCTAAGGCCATCCCCACTACACTATATAAAACACCGGCAACCGGCCAGATAATCCATGTACTTTCCCAACGGAAGGTGACAAAGCTAATTAACAGATAAGCTGCCATCACGATTCCCCAGTAAATGCCACCAATCCGCTTCTCAACGACTTTCTTTGGCCGGGTATAATCTCCTTGCTCTAAAAGAACATTATAACTTCCCCAAATAATTGAGGTCCTAACAATCAGGAAAACACCAATCGCAACAATGAACAGCAATAGGCAAACCCCAAATTCAGCCCTTTTATTCAAAATTAAGGCAATAAAAATGGGCAGGCAAGATAGCACGCACATTACAATCCCAACCGTCATGTCCCTCGTGTGTGCCCTTTCAAAACCTGCTTGTTTTTCTTTAACCACGCCATCAACACCATAGGCAGTGTCTAGGGGCTCTTTTTCGAGCGGCTCATATTTTTTTAACCGCATTCCATTGACGATAAATAAAGCAACCGCAACCCCCACCATTAATATCAAAGCCGTTAAGCCACTCATCATCGCTTGGTTGGTCGTAAAAGACATCATATACGCCTCATTTGCACCATCCAAAAAAATTAGCAAGATCGGCGACATAATGCAAAGCATGACGCCAAACGCAATTTTTACTGCGGCGCTTGCCTTTTGATCCATATATTCGTTTGCCAGTTCTAAGGAAACGGGATAAATGGCTTCACCGTTATCATTTTGCACGGAACTTGCAGCAGTTGTCACTTCGTCTTCTAAGGTAAGGTCATCTTTTAACAAGACATCCGTACTGACACCAAACAACTCAGACATTTGTAAAATCTTATTCATGTCTGGGGTGGAGCGTCCGCCTTCCCACTTGGAAATTGACTGTCTGCTTACCCCCATCCGTTCCGCGAATTCTTCTTGCGACCACCCTTCTTTTTTCCTCAAGTTAGTAATTTTATCAGCTAAGATCATTAGCTTCTTCCCCCTTCCACGTAACCATCCGTTCCTACCTTAATTAGGTCTTTCTTTATTATGTTAAGAATACCATTTTCACCACTTTACACACTACCAAGTCCGCCATTCAGTTTCGCAACCGCCAGTTTACACCCCCACTTCATCGTGCCCCTGCCAGTCCCACTCCACCCTAATTACACCGTGAACTATCGCCAGCTCTCATCACTTCACCAAAAAAGGTTCCTTACTACTGGCTCATTTGCCAATAGTAAGGAACCTTAGTCTATCCTAGCCTTCTTTTGTGAGGGCTTTTTTCTGCCAACTTCGTTTTCCGCATTCCGGGCATTTCATGTATCGTGTCCGTCCCTTGTGCATCGCCAGAATTGTCTGCCTGTAAGTAGGGATATATCTGTGGTGGCAATTTTGGCATTCATAATAACCGGCCGTTTGTTCAATCCCCACAGCGATCAAGGCGACCGTAAAGATAATCACGAGTGCGAACCCGGTGAGTAAAATTTGTAGCCAAACTGGCATCTCTATGAATGCAGCTACCAACACCATGGCCAACCCAGCAATCAGAGCCGGGTAGGAAAGCCAGTATTCCATTCTAAGCATCTGGCGGTTCTTTTCCTCAACCTCTTGCTTCATTGCCAGCAGGTTTTCCTCTGCCCGTTTGTCATATGCCTCGGTCATAATTCTTTCGCCCGACAGGAGTTCGTTGACGTTAATTTTTAAAAGGTCACAAAGTTCCAACATGATTCCTGAATCAGGCATCGACTTGCCTGTCTCCCATTTTGATATTGCTCGATCACTAATTCTGAGCTTCTCAGCAAGGTTTGCCTGAGTCATGCCCCTTTCTTTTCTACAGGATGCTATGAATTTTCCAATTTTAATTTGATCCATATCGGGCACCCCCCTTTCATGACTCAAGCATAACTGGAACCATCGTTTTTTTACACAAACTGTAGGTTGAGTCCGCTAAAATTAGATCTTTTCTAAGGCCTTGAGCGTGACTACTCGTCTACATCAAGGACAGAAACGCTCTCAACATGTCCCGGCAACCTTTCTGTCTAGCCTAAGACATGCTTAAAAGCTACCAAATCAACGTTTCTACAATCTCCCAACTTTCCATCGCTAATATCCACAATTGTCCCATCATGAACACACTTGTGTCTGATAGGCCAATTTGGTTTATGGGTGTTTGTGGGAAATAGTCGACTATGCTTTACAACACTGCTTTGATTCCAGTACTTCAACAAGCCTTAATCATTTTATGTGCATTTGAAGAAATCCTAGTTAGGTAACTACTTATACCAAACATATGAACCATCTTCGATATGCCGAAAATTATCTTCCCTTAAATATATGAATTTGTCATTTACTATTTCATAAATCTTATTGTGATCCTCATCTTTTAAAAAATTACCACTGCGAACTAATCTAACATTAGGATAGTAATCGTTGTCATAATAATAATTTTTATCATTACTCCAGAGCGTGGTGCCGTCATCCACCTTATGAAACTCATCTATCATTACGCTTCTCCTATTATTTAGTCATTTGATGCCATCAATTCTGCTTGTTCAACTACGTTATTAATAGCTTGAGGAGCAATATCAGGCGGATAGCCATATTTCCGTAATAGGTGTTTAACAGCAACTCTCATCTTTGCCTGAATATTACGACGCTTTTCCCAGTCCACACCAGATTCTTCTTTAACCAATTTCACTAACTCTTGTGCAATTAAGTGAAGCTTTTCTTCCCCTAATACTTGAACCGCTTTTTCATGATCAGCTAAAGCATCATAGAAAGCAACTTCCTCAGGGGTTAAACCGAGGTCTTTCCCCTTCTCTTGCTCTTTATTAATGTTTTTGGCCATTTCAATTAATTTACGGATAACAAATTCACTAGTAATTCCACGTTTGTTATATTCATCAATTGACTTCTTAAGCATCTCTTCAAATTTCTGTGATGTCACTTTATTAGTTCGAGTCATTGCTTTAATTTTACCTTTAAGCAATTTTTCTAATAAGACAATTGCCACATCTTTTTCTTGCATATTGTTCACATTCCGCAAGAATTCATCCGAAATCAAATCAATGCTTTGTCTTTCAATACCTAACTGATTATAAATATCAACGTTTGGCTCCGAAATGATAGATTGATCTAGCAACTGTTGCATTCGGTAATCCACATCAGTATGACCACTATCTCCAGCCTGTTGATCGTCTGGTTGCTTTAGCTTTTGAATGAACACTTTAACTGTCTTAAAAAATGCGATTCCTTTCCCATAAGCTTGAGCTTCTGGTTGAGTCGAGGTTAAAGCATACGCCTTTTGCAGTTCTGTAACGACATCTAGAAACTTCTTTTGAGCTTCTTCATCCTCATGCAGAATTTCATTAGCTACTCGACGAGTTACCTTCATCCGTACTGTTCCATCTTCAGAGTCAAAGTCTGAATAGTCAACACCATACAAAAAGTCATTTGTAATGATATCGTACTTTTCTTTTAAAAGAGCCAGTGCCTTTTTCATGTTAACTCCAACTTGGCCTTGGTCCTCTGTAGAATAAATGTTTAAGGCATCCTTTAGATTTTCAGCAATTCCAATGTAGTCAACAATAAGCGCACTGTCCTTATCTTTGAAAACACGATTAACCCGTGCTATTGCTTGAATTAAATTGTGCCCCTTCATTGGCTTATCAATATACATTGTGTTCATCGATGGCACATCAAATCCGGTTAACCACATATCAACTACAATCACAATCTGTAACTCGTCATTATTATCCTTCATACGTTTTTGAAGAATCCGGCGTTCAGACTTACTAGTTTGGAATTTTGCCATTTCTGGACCATCGGCAGCCGAAGAAGTCATAACGACTTTGATCTTCCCTTTGTCTAGGTCATCACTATCCCATTCAGGGCGAAGCTTTACAATCTCATTATAAAGACGTACAGCATTTCGACGTGATATTTCAACGATCATCGCCTTACCAAAGGCTTCTTTTTGACGCGTTTCGAAATGTTCGACAAAATGCTTAGCAATGCTTTCCAGGCGTGGTTGAGCTCCCGCTAAAGCTTCAAGACGCGAAAATTCTCGATTACGCCGAGCGTTCTCTTCTAGATTCGGATCATCATTTAAGTTAGCTTCTTTAAGCAGTTGTTGGTATTTTTCCTGGGCATCTTTTTTTAACTTCAGTGGGAAGACATGACTTTCATAGTAAATTTTAACAGTTGCTTTATCATTAACCGCTTGGGTAATGTCATAAACATCAATATACTTACCAAAAACTGCAACAGTGGATTTATCGGCTGTAGATATTGGTGTCCCTGTAAACCCAATAAATGATGCATTAGGCAAAGCATCACGTAAGTACTTGGCAAAACCGTAACGAAGGCCATTATCAGTAATTTTAGCCTGCATCCCATACTGAGTTCGGTGGGCTTCATCGGCAATTACAATTACATCACTTCGATTAGTTAATACTGGCATTTCGGCTTCACCACGTTCAAAGTCAGGTGAGAATTTCTGAATTGTAGAAAAGACGATGCCTCCAGATTGCTTATCCATAAATTTGCGTAATTCTTCGCTCGATTCAGCATGTTCCGGTGTTTGCCGAAGAAATTCATGGGCAGCAGCAAAAGTGTCAAATAATTGGTCATCTAAATCATTCCGGTCATTGATTACCAACAATGTTGGATTATTGAGTTTTCTAGCCACAATACTGGAAAAGAACACCATTGATAAGCTTTTTCCCGAACCAGTGGTATGCCAAACTACCCCAATTCGCTTATCTTCAGGATTATTAAGAGCTCGTTTAGCCGCTTGAACAGCTTTGTTGACCATGTAGTACTGATGATAAGCCGCCAGAATCTTGATTGTATTATCTCCATCAGTTTCAAAAATAATGAAGTTTTCAATTAAATTAAGTAGAGCCTTAGGTGTCAGCATATACTTAATCATTGTCTCTAATTCAAGATCATCACCATCGTTAACATTTTTGGGTGCTCGCCAGCGCATAAAGCGATCAAAACCAGCAGTTAAAGATCCAGCTCGAGAATTAATACCATCCGATGCAATTAAAATTTCATTATATTTCAGGTATTCAGGAATCTCAGCTTTATAAGTTTGCAGTTGTCGGTAGGCATTTTCAATGCTGACGTTAGGATTGCTAGCATCCTTAAATTCAAATGTCACCACTGGTAACCCATTGACGAAGATAGTAGTGTCAGGGCGCCGTTCACGGCTACCTTTAAAAGTAAACTGGTTTGTTGCCGCAAATTGGTTATTTTCCACATGGTCAAAGTCAATCGGATAAAGTACTTCAGTTCGATTTTCACCATTAACTGTTGTTTTAACCCGAATTCCCTCAATTAATAATTTGTGGAAATAGTGATTGTTCACCATCATGTCTGGATTATCGGCTAAACGAGTTAACTGGCGCAAAGCCTCTTTATATATTTCTTCTGGATAACCTGGATTAAGTTTTTTTAGGGACGACTGTAGTTTTTCAGTTAAAACGGCTACCGCATGGTCATTATTTCGCATCTTGTCAATTTCTGGATTAGGAGAAGTTGTACTTGGACTTTTATAAACATCATAGCCTACTTTTTGTAGGGTATCTAATGCCAGATTTTCGACATCAGATTCTAATAAGTATCCTTTTGACACGACGAATCACCTCCCTTTCATTGTATTTATTGTGCTAAATGCTAATTTAGTAGCTTAGATAGTAACCTATTTTTCGCTTTATTTAGCGTTCTGTTTTGGTGAGCCAGGTTTTCTATTTCGTTAAAGATTGGATTGAGTAGATAATTTAGTCTATATAATTGAGCTTTTGAAATATCGGGAATAGGAAACTTTCTTAGATTAGTAAGTGATAGAAACTGTTGAGTGCTACCTGACATATGAGACTTAACGTATTCATGGCCTCTGCTGCTAATTAGCGATAAATAGATTAGAGTTGAGTAAACCGATTCGTGGGTTTTTATTAGGCCAACATTCTTAATAGCATAATTTACAGGATCCTCAATAACTTTATAAACTAGACCTACAGTTCCAATCATGCTAAAAAGAATATCTCCATGTTCAACAAGACTTCTCTCATTAATTTTATTGAAATCCTGCTTTGAAATTAATTTAAGCTGAGAAAAATCAATACTCATTCCCTTAATTGCCTTTGAGGTTACTAGCGGATAGCCAATAGATTGTTGTTTAGGAGAATTGTGAGTACCATCCTTAACCTCAGCTAACTTTGACATAGGAATGTATTTTGTAGCATTATATTTTTTCTCAAAAATTGTTTTTGCTAACTCTAATAAATTAGCATTTATTTGATTATTTAAATCTATTTTTAAATCCAACCTTTTCAGATAATTAGCTATTCTTTCTTGGTTAGTTAACTCAATAGGAATGTTTAGGCTAAGTTCTTCCAGTTCTTTCTTGTTTATAGACGTAAATACAGTGCCTGTTGATAAAGAGTCTAAACGACTTCCTATTCTTTTAAATAAGTAGTATAAATAGTCTTTTGAATATCCACTTTTAACTTTTATAGCTGCTAACCCCCGACCTATAGCTATATTTTGTGTAGCCCAATTAACCCTTCCAACTGGAGCTCTAACACTAAATAATATTTGGCCTGCACTAGCTTCTCTGTTAAATAAAGTTGTATATGTGTCTATAATAGGGTAGTTATCGCCAAAGGTTCTTACTCCCTGTAAAAAAGGAGTTCCCATCCCATCAGTATTGTAAAAATCTGACTTTGGAGATTGCCCCATAACAATATCGGCTATTTCCTTAAGCTTTACAGTTTTATATTTCATATCCAAGCTCCTTCAAAACATCTTTAATTTGAGCTTGAAGCTTGTCGCTTTCTTCAAATTGCTCTTTTAATTCACTTGTCAGTCGAGCCATTTTTTCTTCATATAGTTCACCATCATCTTCTTGCTTGGCAAGACCTACATACCGGCCAGGTGTTAAGACATAATCATTCTTCGCAATCTCATCTAATGATGCAACTTTACAGAAACCAGCAGTATCTTGGTATTCTTGGTCATTAGTCCCCCGGTAAGCGTGATAAGTATCCGAAATCTTTTTAATATCTTCTGAACTAAAAGCCCGGTGAGTCCGGTCAACCATTTCACCTAAATTACGAGCATCAATAAATAATGTTTCACCTTTCCGTGATCGTTCATCTGATGATTCTTTATTCATATCAATGAACCATAGTGAAACTGGTATCTGTGTTGAATAAAACATTTGACTTGGCAAGGCTACAATTGCATCGATTTTGTCATCTTCTAAAATTGCTTTTCGAATTGTTAATTCATCATTTTTAGAAGTCGATAAGGCGCCATTGGCAAGAACAAAGCCAGCTTTACCATCTGGGGCAAGCTTACTGATGATATGTTCGATCCAAGCGTAATTGGCATTTCCTTCAGGCGGTACGCCGTATTTCCAACGAGCGTCTTCTTGAAGCTTTTCACCACCCCATCGCTTAACGTTGAATGGAGGGTTAGCTAAAATGTAATCAAAGCGTTCACCTTTGTGTAAATCATTTGCAAAAGTATCTCCTTGGTGAGGACCCAGATTATTATCAATCCCTCGAATTGCCAAGTTCATCTTAGCTAATTTCCAAGTAGTAGGATTAGACTCTTCACCATAAACAGATAAGTCGCCAATCTTTCCTTGGTGTTCTTGAACGAATTTATCTGATTGAACAAACATACCTCCTGAACCACAACAAGGGTCATAAATTCTCCCTTTGTATGGTTCAATCATCTCAACGAGCGTTCGTACAATTGATTGTGGGGTGTAGAATTCGCCACCTTTTTTACCTTCGCTAGAAGCAAATTTATTAAGGAAGTATTCATAGACTCTTCCTAGCACATCTGAATGTTTCTCATGTTTGTTAACCAAGGTAATATCTGAAATTAGGTCGACCACTTCACCTAACCTTGTTTTATCTAAATCTGGTGAAGAGTAATTTTTACTTAAAACACCACGTAATGAGTCGTTGTTTTTCTCAATTGCATCCATGGCGCCATCAATAATTTCGCCAATTTGTGGGGTCTTTGCTGACTTTTGAATTAATGACCACCGTGCTTCCTGTGGAACCCAGAAAATATTTTCTGATAAATACATGTCAGGGTCTTCCGCATCTTCTGGGTAATCTGATTTCATCAACTCTTGATATTTAGTTTCAAACGAATCAGAAACATATTTTAAGAAAATCAACCCTAACACAACATTGCGATATTCAGATGCGTCCATGCTACCACGCAATGCGTCAGCCGTTTGCCAAAGCTTATCTTCAATACTTAATTCTTTTGACTTTGTTGCCATATCTATTGTTCACCTATCTCCACTTAATTATTTTGGTACATTCAACAAGAAACCATATCTTCCTTTGTTCTTATTCTTCGTAAACTTAATGAAATTAATATCGTCTTGCTTGAAATTATCAATCGATGGCATTGCATCGGAATTTTCAATAAGAATCACTTGCCCTTCATTTTGGGAATTATTCAAGTACTGGATTAACCCGTTTTTTAATCCGTCTGGGGTATTATTCTCTTCACCTTGATCTAGGCCTAAAAATGGTGTGTCTATAATAACTGTTCCAGTTTTATAGACTGATTTTAGTGCCATATACCTTCTAAATGACAAGTTAACTACCGTGTTCAAAAACGACCTATAGCCTTTCCCATTCACTTCTGATTTTTCGTTACCATTTATTTCAATTTCAAAAGTATCAAGATTAAAAATTACAGAATTCAAGTTTCCATAATTACATCTTGTTAATATATCTTGTGCGTAACTACTAATATCATTCGCAAAGTTATCTGGAAAATGTTCTTTAGGATGATATTGCTGAACTTTTTTACTAGCTTTCTCAATCTCAATGATTCTATTAGTCCAGTCACTACTCATTTGTCGATAAACATCTAGCTGACTTTTTAAGCTAATATACTCCTGATAATCCTTTTTCAAATTGGTTAAATTTTCTAACTTCGGTTTTAGCTCTTGCTTCAAAACATCATTTAAGCTGTCTCTTTTTTCTTTTAGATGTTCTAATTGCCTCAACAGCCTTTTTCTTTTATTCGTAACATTATCAGTAGATTTTTTAAGTCCATCCAGTTGTTCTAATATTCTTCCCAACTCCGCATTAGCCGCATCTATGTGCGAATGACCTTCTATTGAAGTAATTTCATGGTGGCAAAAAGGACATTCTTTGTTTTCAGGAATACTATTAACCGCCTTTTCACCATCTACAATGAAACTAAGCCGCTTTATGTCCGCTATATACTGAGTTTTTAAATCATCATATCTAGAAATATAGACAGTAGCATCTATTACTTTTTGATTAATTTCTATAATATTACTCTGAACTTCCTTAATCTCACTTATTTGATTAGATACTGCTTTCTCTACCCCATTAATTTCTTCCAATAAATTATTAAATTTATCTTCGATATTATTTATGGGAGAAGCAATCAGGGTTTCTGATAACTCTTTTGTCTTTTCTCCGATTTCTTGTAATTGTACTTTTAACTGTGATTTGACAGCGTCATTCTTAGCCTTACTAATTTTAGGATCCTTGACACCCTCGGGTATATCAATTTCTTTTCCCGTTATCATAAACAATAGCGAAGATAGAAAAGCTGTTTTCTGAATTACTTGCCCAGGTAACATAATTGGGTTACTCTGAGTGATACTCTCCTCGTCAAGATACCAAAGACTAGATACACCATTCCAAGTAAGGCTTTGTGTAGCGTATTTTGCATTTTTCGGAACCTGATGACGCTCACTAATTCCAATTAACTTTAGGATAGTATCATTTAGGTTTTCCTTTTTGCCACCGATACTTACTAAGCCATTTTTTATTCCTGGTATATTACTCTTAATATTTACCTTTTTATCGTCGATATCTCTCGTAAATAATGCATATCCATCATCGTTAACAAATTCAACTGAAACCTCTTTATACCCATATGTTTCAGCAAATGGAAAATACTTCTCACCATCATTTTTCCAGTGTTTGTTTAAAACATATAATATACAGCGAACTATACCTGTTTTCCCAGTATTTGAAGGTCCAGATATTATATTCAATCCTTTTTTTAGTAACACTGTAGAAGTTTCAACATTTGGCCCAGAAGCTGTAATTGACTTTACAAATAAGCCGTTAAACAATACTACCACCCCATAATTTGTTATCTACTATCTCCATAAACTCTTTATTGCTTACGGCTACTATATTTTTCGCCTTTTTAGCATTTTCAAAATATTCCAAAGCATACATACTCTTAGAAATTTCTGAATATACCCTTGTTCCATTAGTAGATAATTTATAACTAAATCCATCTTGATTCTCAACGATTTCAACTAAACCTTTAAGGACCGCTTGTCGGATTGCATCGTTCATCAATTCTCGCCTTAATGAAAATTCCTGAAGACCAAATTCATTATCACCATGAAGATTATTTTCTGATATCCCAAAATATTTTCCATAGGTGCTAACAAAGTCAATCATAGAAATATGATCAACATTTAAGGGACTTTTTATTGTCAAAATAATTAAAGCCCTCAGAAGCAGTTCCATCGGGCCGTTAAATAACTTACCATTCATCAATATCTACCCACGTCTGTATCTTCCCATCGTTAACTAAAACATGACACAGGCCTTTCTTCTCAGCATTGCCAATTAAATTACTAATTTTCATTAAATCGGAAACATCCAATGTTGTACTAGTAATTTTTTTCAAAACTCCCATAAGTCTTTTGAAACCATTATCGTAGTCATCATAATAGGTCTCTTTTATGCCTTCATATGCCTCTCTTTTTAAAATTTCATATTGCCCATCCGTATCAGCATAAACGTCACGTATGCCACGTATCCTACTTTGAACACTATTGAAGTAGTTGCGTTCATCTTCAAAATCCATTTTTACACGTTTGCTTGAGCAAGATTTAACATTTTGAACAGTAATGGTTTGTCCCAATTTATCACTATAGGCCTCACATAAGGCATTTAAGTACGGTAACTCTTCTTCACCTACCTTCTCAGGTACAATCAAATTTTCCGAAAGTGGTATCTCAAGATTATCGATATGCAGTTTGTGGTCAGAAGGATCATAGGATAGCGTACTTTGCGGAATATTTTTTATCGACTTTAAATTCTTAGCAGGTTTCCCGGTATTATCCACTGTTAATACATACAGAAAACACTCAGCTAAAAATTCTGATAGCTCTGAACTTCTTGATTTATCAAGAAGTTTTTTTGTATCCTCAGGAATTTCAGCATCATGCTTGATTGTTCCGATTAGAGCATTAGATAGTTCATCCAGCTTATTACCCATTAATAACGGGATTACCGAGTCTTCAAAATATGAATTAATTCTAGATTGAACTCTAGGATCACCCGAATGACTAATAATGCTTTTATGCGGATTTACTTTTCTGTTCATTAATTCACTAGCCCTACCAGACGAGACTTTAATTGATTCTCCTTTATACGGTCCTTTTTCGTTCTTCAAATCTAATGGCACAACTATTGAATCATATAATGCTCCGATTAATCCGAGGGCATTTTTATGTATCATATATTTTTTCAAAATCATTGCATATTCAGCAAAATCAAATCTTACCAATGCCCTCAAAACCTCCGACTTTTTTTGGAGTTTTAACGTAACTTTCTGGAGTATTTAAATTTCACTTTCACATATCATAAAGTCATAGGAAATAAAGAACTTCAGAGCTTACACCGTATTCTTGATTTTATCATTTTTGTGTTGTTTCACAAAATTAATTCTGAAACTTTTTGTTTCCTAATTGATGGTCGCTGTCAAAGCTAGACAGCTCGTCCAGGTCATCGCCAATTTAATAACTTTTGCAACTTAACTACCACTGGAAGGTATGCCAGCTGCAGCCCGTAACGAAGTATTTCGTTAAGGCTTGTTTAGCGTACTTTTCCAGTATTTTTTTGCCTTTAA
>OGIU01000183.1_pt1 | contig 43687 bp, 35 predicted proteins | sample 1571791 | NCBI WGS metagenome assembly OGIU01 (sample SAMEA2582104, study PRJEB24529) | metagenome | biome: Human gut stool | place: China | collected 2011
TAAAACGTATCATCAACGAGCCGACAGCAGCAGCTTTAGCTTATGGTCTTGACAACGAGAAAGAGCAGAAGATCATGGTATATGACCTTGGTGGTGGTACATTTGATGTTTCCATCATTGAGATCGGTGACGGTGTCATCGAGGTATTATCTACAAATGGTGATACACATCTTGGTGGTGATGATTTCGATAACAGAATTACACAGTGGATGATCGATGAGTTCAAGAAAGCAGAAGGTGTAGATCTTTCTACTGATAAGATGGCTCTTCAGAGATTAAAAGAAGCAGCTGAGAAAGCAAAGAAAGAACTTTCTTCCGCAACAACCACAAATATCAACCTTCCGTTCATCACAGCAACTGCTGAGGGACCGAAACACTTTGATATGAACTTAACCAGAGCAAAATTCGACGAACTGACACATGATCTCGTTGAAAAAACAGCTATTCCGGTTCAGAACGCCATGAGAGATGCAGGACTTACCAATGCTGATCTTGGTCAGGTATTATTAGTTGGTGGTTCTACACGTATCCCGGCTGTTCAGGATAAAGTAAAACAGTTGACAGGCAAAGAGCCAAGTAAGACATTGAACCCGGATGAGTGTGTTGCCATCGGTGCATCTATCCAGGGTGGTAAACTTGCAGGAGATGCAGGTGCAGGTGAGATCTTACTTCTGGATGTAACACCACTTTCACTTTCCATCGAGACAATGGGTGGTATCGCAACAAGACTGATCGAGAGAAATACAACGATTCCTACCAAGAAGAGCCAGATCTTCTCAACGGCAGCAGATAACCAGACAGCAGTAGATATCAACGTTGTACAGGGTGAGAGACAGTTTGCAAGAGATAACAAATCCCTTGGACAGTTCCGTCTCGATGGTATCCCGCCAGCACGTCGTGGTGTTCCGCAGATCGAAGTTACATTTGATATCGATGCAAACGGTATCGTAAATGTATCTGCAAAAGATTTAGGAACTGGAAAAGAACAGCACATCACAATCACAGCAGGTTCTAATATGTCTGATGATGAGATCGATAAGGCTGTCAAAGAAGCTGCTGAGTTCGAAGCACAGGATAAGAAGAGAAAAGAGGCAATCGATGCAAGAAATGATGCTGATTCCTTCGTATTCCAGACACAGCAGGCATTAGATCAGGTTGGAGCAAACCTTGATCCGGCTGATAAATCAGCAGTAGAGACTGATATGAACGCAGTAAAAGCATTCTTAGACGCACACCAGAATGCAGAAGAGATGACAGACGCTGATGTAACAGAACTGAAATCCCTGCAGGAAAAACTGACAGAGAGTGCGCAGAAGGTATTTGCAAAGATGTATGAGCAGACTCAGGCAGCGCAGGGAGCAGCTGGTGCAGGTCCTGATATGAGCGGTATGGGCGGCAACGCACAGGCAGGTGCATCTTCCGCAGATGATGATGTCGTAGACGCAGACTTCAAGGAAGTTTAATCATCGCAAAACAGTAAAAATACAACGGGGTTTCCGGGGGTTTTCCCGGAAACCCTGTATGCAGTTTGAGAGAGGAAAACGTTATGGCAGATAAGAGAGATTATTATGAAGTCTTAGGCGTGAGTAAAACGGCAACAGATGCTGAGATCAAAAAAGCGTTCCGTGTGCTTGCCAAAAAGTATCACCCGGATATGAACCCTGGAGATAAGGAAGCGGAGGCAAAGTTCAAGGAAGCACAGGAAGCATATGCTGTGCTCAGTGATGCAGAAAAGAGAAAACAGTACGATCAGTTTGGTCATGCAGCATTTGATGGTGGTGCCGGCGGAGCAGGCGGATTTGATTTCTCCGGTATGGATATGGGAGATATCTTTGGAGATATTTTTGGAGATTTCTTTGGCGGCGGATCCAGAAGACGTGGCAACGATGGTCCGATGAAAGGACAGAATCTGCGCACCAGTGTCCGTATTACATTTGAGGAAGCTGTATTTGGCTGTGAGAAAGAGATCGAGATGGTCTTAAAGGATGAGTGCCAGAAGTGTCATGGTACCGGTGCAAAACCGGGAACCACACCAGAGACCTGTCCGAAATGTGGTGGTAAAGGTAAAGTCGTATTTACCCAGCAGTCCTTCTTTGGAACCGTACAGAATGTACAGACCTGTCCGGACTGCGGTGGTTCCGGAAAGATGATCAAGGATAAATGTCCGGATTGCCGTGGAACCGGATATATCTCAAATAAAAAGAAAATCCAGGTATCGATCCCTGCGGGAATTGACAATGGACAGAGTGTAAGGATCCGTGAAAAAGGGGAACCGGGTATCAACGGCGGACCGCGTGGGGATCTGCTAGTAGAGGTAGTTGTATCACGTCATCCGATCTTCCAGCGTCAGGATATGAACATTTATTCTACCGTGCCGATTTCCTTTGCTCAGGCGGCATTAGGCGGTGAGGTGCGTATCAACACCGTGGATGGAGACGTCTTATACGAGGTAAAAGCAGGAACACAGACAGACACAAGAATCCGCCTGAAGGGAAAAGGCGTACCGTCTCTGCGAAACAAAGCAGTGCGTGGTGACCATTATGTTACATTGGTGGTTCAGGTTCCGGCTTCCTTAAATGCAGAAGCAAAAGAGGCATTGCGTAAGTTTGATGAAGTTACCGGTAATACATTAAAGAAGTCAGCAGAGGGCACTGGTACAGCAGAAAAGCCGAAAAAGAAAAAAGGATTCATGGATAAGATAAAAGAATCTTTAGATGATATCTAAAATTTATTAATATGGATGAAAAACAGGGGCAGAGCATGGAGCTTGCCTCTATTTTTTTGATTCATAGGAAATTACATCCTATGAATCAAAATCTCTTTCGGGAAAAGCTTGACATTCTGATATTTCTGCGTATAATAAAAATGCAAACAAGTTGCAAATACAAACTGATTGCAAATACGAATTGGTCGCAAATGTAAGAAATCGACATACATGTCATGTAGGAAATGGGGCGCAATATGTTAGATATTATTTTAGATACTTTATTAGATAGTGTAAAATTACTTCCGTTTTTGTTTATCACATACCTTTTGATGGAAGAGTTAGAGCATAAGACTGGAGGAAAGGCAAAGAACCGTATCAGGAGCGCTGGAAAAAGCGGCCCTGTTTGGGGTGCATTGCTTGGAGTGATCCCACAGTGTGGCTTTTCTGCAGCGGCGTCAAGCCTCTATGCGGGACATGTGATCACAGTCGGAACACTGCTTGCGATTTTCTTATCGACCTCCGATGAGATGCTTCCGATCATGATCTCAGAGGCGGTTGCACCTGTCGTGATCGTTAAGATCCTTGCAGCTAAGGTCATCATTGGTATGATTTCCGGACTTGTTGTGGAGTTTTTATATGTGGGTGTGATGAAAAAGCATGAAAAAGAAATGGACATCCATGTGGTATGTGAGGAAGAACACTGCAGCTGCGAGGACGGCATTTTCCGGTCTGCATTCAAACATACCTTAAAGATTTTTGCGTATATTCTGATCATTTCTTTCCTTTTAAATGTAGTGATCGGGTTCATCGGGGAAGATACACTTGCAGGCTTTTTTACTGCAATGCCGCTTGTGGGTGAGGCAGTAGCAGCACTTGTCGGACTGATCCCAAATTGTGCATCCTCAGTTGTGATCACAGAACTTTATTTAGGCGGTATCATCGGAGCGGGCGCCATGATGTCTGGACTGCTTGTGAATGCCGGCGTCGGACTGTTAGTTTTGTTCCGTCTGAACCGTGACTGGAAGCAGAATGCCGGAATTGTTGCGGCTTTGTATGGACTTGGCGTGTTCTGGGGTGTTATCATAAGAGTGTGTGGGATTGTGTTTTAAATAAAGGAAACAGGAAGGGACGAGGAATATGCCGGGAAGTGGTTATGCGACGATCAGCCGTAAAAAGATTTTGGAATTTTTAAAGAAGAACAGTGACCGGACAGTCGCTGTGGCGGATATCGACCATTATCTGAAAGCGCAGGACTGTGAGGTCAATATCACGACGATCTACCGTTATTTAGATAAGCTGGCAAAGGATGGCACGGTAATCAAATACGTTGCCGAAAAGGGCAATCAGGCGGTATATCAGTATGTGGAATTAGGACACCACTGTGAGGAACATCTGCATCTGCAGTGTGTGAAATGTGGGAAGATCATCCATCTGGAATGTGAGTTTATGGATGAAATCTCAGAGCACATTTTAAAAGATCACGGGTTTAAACTGCAGTGCAAAAATTCAATTTTGTATGGAATGTGCAGTGCGTGCCAGGAAAGTAAATAATAAAAATGCATGATTATTTTTCATCCCGCCTCATATAATGAATGGAAAAGAATGGCAGGGTAGGAGGAGTGTCATGAACATGATATCAGCAGGCAGGAAAACCTGGTGTCAGCGTATTAAAGCAGCCATTATTTTAGAGGGAGTCATCCTTCTTATGGCTGCTTTTCTTTTATGGGAAAATACGGCAGGAACAGGGGGGAAAACAGTTACTGCCACATCGGACGGGACGATCCGGTGGGTGGATTTTAATGTGTCTTATGAGGCGTTGTGCAAGGCATATGAGTGTGACGTGGACACATATGGAAGTGAAATGCATATCGACTGGATCGACTTACTTTCTTATGTGGCAGCGAAAAATGGCGGGGAGTTTGGCGCGACAGCAGTGTCAGAACTGAATGAGGCGGCAGAGAAAGTGAAAAATAAGGAGCTGACATTTGATGAGGCGGCAGAGAAGATCAAGTATTTTTCCTATTATAAGGAGGCATATTCGGCGGTGCTTGGCGGTCTGGTCGGCGAGTATGAGATACAGGAGAGTGAGGGTGGTCTCTATGTGAAAAAATATGGACTGAAAGCATTTTCCCCGATCGCAAAGGGATTTCCGTACAGTGATTATGATGATTTTGGCGTGTCGAGAAGCTATGGATATAAAAGACAGCATTTAGGACATGATATGATGGGACAGATCGGTACGCCTGTGATTTGCATTGAAACAGGATATGTGGAGGCTCTGGGCTGGAATCAGTACGGAGGCTGGCGTGTTGGAATCCGCAGTCCGGATAAAAAGCGATATTATTATTATGCGCATCTGCGTCAGGATTATCCATATCAGGCAAAATTAAAAGAGGGAGATCTTGTGACGGCAGGGGATGTGATCGGCTATATGGGGCACACTGGTTACAGTACAAAAGAAAATGTCAACAATATAGATACTGTACATCTTCATTACGGACTCGAACTGATCTTTGATGAGGAGTGGAGGGAGAGTGGGCATGAGATTTGGGTGGACTGTTATAATCTGACACGGTTTTTATATAAAAACCGTTCCGAAGTGCACAAAGTGAAAGGAACGAAAGAGTGGAAGAGGACTTTTGATATGAAGGAAAATTATTTACAGCGGGCGAAAAAACAGAAAGAAAAATTGGAAAAAAGTGACAAAAAATGATGAATTATGTTGACTTTTTATACAATTGGGTGGAAAATTTAGATTATAGTTTGAAGAAATTAAAATATAAACATACAGAATGAAAGTTATGCTGCATAAAAATCGGGGGACACATATGAAAAATCATAAAGTAGAGAAAGGCTGTATTTTGGCAGCACTTCTTTTTGTACTGCTATGGATAGGGGGAAGTTTTCCGGTCAATGCAAAAGAAACAGGAAGAGGACGTGTGCTGTTCATCAGTTCCTATTCCTATGCATGGGAGACGATTCCACAGCAGATTGAGGGAATCAGAAAATCACTGGGGGATGATGTGACCATAGACTATAAGTTTATGGATACTAAGAATGTCGATACAGCGGAAAATGTACATTTATTTTACAAGAGCCTGAGTTATTATTTAAGCCAGGTACCAGCTTATGACGTGGTCATAGTGGGAGATGATGCGGCGTATAATTTTGTGCTTGTATATCGGAAAATTTTTGGGAATACGCCGATTGTTTTTGAAGGGGTCAATAATGTTTCAAAAGCGCTGGCGATGGATTACAATCCCAATGTAACAGGAATCATAGAAAATCAGACTTATGGAAATACCATAGCACTTGCCAAAAAGATATATCCGGAAGCAGCACATATTGTTGCAATTGTTGACAATACGGTAACCGGGCTTAGTGCAAGAAAGGAATTTTATTCTTACAAAGATGAATTTCCGGATCTGGAGTTTAGTGATATCAATGCATCAGAATTTTCACAGAAAGATCTGATTAAGAGCGTAGAATCTTTCGATGAGAGTACGATTCTTTTATATATTTTATGCAGTAATGATAAGGATGGAAATGTTTATGCATCGGCAGAGTCTGTCCAGATGCTGAGCAGCCGGGCACATATTCCCATGTTTTCCGGTATATCGATAGGTATGGGGAAAGGACTGCTTGGAGGTGAGATCGTTTCCCATGAAGAGATGGGCGAGATCGCCGGGGAGATGGCTCTTAAAATTTTAAATGGTGAACCATGTGAGAATATGGATGTCATAACAGATTCACCGATGACATATTGCTTTGATGAGACGGTTATGAAGCGTTTTGGAATTTCGCGCAGCATGTTACCGGATGATGCAAAGATCATCAATCACGAAGAAACTTTTATGGAGCAGTATGGAAAAGTGATCCGTATCACATCTGTGATCGGTGGGATCATGGTTTTGTTTATCATCTGGCTTGTCCGGGATAATATGCATAAAAGAAAAGTAAACGATACGATCAGCTCGCTCAATAAAAAATTAAATTTTATAGCGCGCTATGATGCGCTGACTTCACTTTTGAACCGGCGTGTGTTTATGGAAGATTTACAGTACCGGATCAGGGAAAAAGAACCGTTTGGTCTGATCATGTTTGATATGGATAATTTTAAACGGATCAATGATGTCTATGGACACAACGAAGGGGATGCGGTGCTTAAGGAAATGGCTGCGCGTGCCGGAGCACTGGTGGATGACGTATTCGAGGTTTACCGGCTGGCGGGGGATGAATTTGTTGCAATTGTGCAAAGCGGTCAGAAAGAAGTGATAGATTCCTATGCAATGAAGATTTTAGACACATTTAAAATACCTTATCGGATTGCCGGTGGAGAGCAGTATCTGGCATCGAGTATCGGCATTGCGGTGTATCCGAAAGATGGAAAGAACAGTACAGAAGTGATCGCTGCGGCGGATCATGCAATGTATAAAGTAAAGAAAAACGGAAAGAACAGCCGGGCATTTTATGATGCAGGGATGGAAAAAGAGCCGTGAAAACGATATATGCTATATTTTCCAGATGAGCCTGCCAGCATAAAACAAAAAAGATGATCCGTAACTATAACAGTGCGGATCATCTTTTTGTGATTCATGAGAATAAAATGATTATTTTTTCATATTAGCACGTTTACGTAAGGTTGGGTCTAAGATACGCTTACGGATACGGAGGCTCTCCGGTGTTACCTCAAGAAGCTCATCGACATCAATGAAGTCAAGCGCCTGCTCTAAGCTTAAAACTTTTGGCGGAACCAGTGTCAGTGCTTCATCAGCAGAAGAAGAACGTGTATTGGTAAGATGTTTTTTCTTACATACGTTTAACTCGATATCCTCAGCTCTTGCACAGGAACCGATGACCATTCCGGCATAAACTTTTTCGCCAGGTCCGATAAATAAAGTACCGCGGTCCTGGGCAGAGAACAGACCATAAGTTACGGATTCGCCGGATTCAAATGCGATCAGGGAACCAAGTTTACGGTATGCGATCTCACCACGGTAAGGAGCATAGCCGTTGAAAATGGTATTGATGATACCGTTTCCTTTGGTGTCTGTCATGAAATCTCCACGGTAACCGATGAGACCACGGGATGGAATATTAAACTCCAGACGGGTGTAACCGCCGGTGATCGGTTTCATATTGACAAGCTCACCTTTACGCTGGCTTAATTTATCGATAACAGTACCGGTAAACTCATCCGGGACATCGACGTAAGCGATCTCCATAGGCTCTGTCTTTTTGCCGTTCTCGTCTGTGTGGTATAAAACTTCTGCTTTGCTGACTGCAAACTCATAACCTTCACGGCGCATGTTTTCAACTAAAACGGATAAGTGAAGCTCACCACGGCCGGATACTTTGTAGCAGTCCGGACTCTCTGTCTCTTCTACACGCAGAGAAACATCGGTATTTAATTCTTTGAACAGACGGTCTCTTAAATGGCGGGAAGTGATGAATTTACCTTCCTGTCCGGCGAGCGGGCTGTCGTTTACCATGAAGTTCATGGAAAGCGTAGGCTCAGAAATCTTCTGGAACGGTATTGCAACCGGATTTTCCGGTGCACAGATCGTATCTCCGATGTGGATATCTGCGATACCGGAGATTGCTACGATCGATCCGATCTTTGCTTCTGCGACATCTACTTTATTTAAGCCGTCAAATTCATATAATTTGCTGATGCGGACTTTTTTCTGTTTGTCCGGTTCATGATGGTTTACCACAACAGCTTCCTGATTTACTTTTAAGCATCCGTTGTCGACTTTACCGATACCGATACGTCCGACATACTCGTTGTAATCGATGGTACTGATGAGTACCTGTGTGTTTGCATCCGGATCACCTTCTGGAGCCGGAATGTAATCAATGATGGTCTCAAACAGAGGTGTCATATCTTTTTTGTTATTTACAAGATCTCCGATCTCGCGAACGGCATAACCGTCTCTTGCAGATGCAAACAGGAACGGACAGTCTAACTGCTCATCGGATGCGTCTAAGTCCATGAATAACTCAAGTACTTCATCGACAACCTCGTTCGGGCGGGCTTCCGGACGGTCTACTTTATTTAAACATACGATAACCGGAAGAGAAAGTTCTAATGCTTTCATCAGTACGAATTTGGTCTGAGGCATAACACCCTCGAATGCGTCAACGACAAGGATAACACCGTTTACCATTTTAAGGACACGCTCAACCTCACCACCAAAGTCCGCATGACCAGGAGTATCGATGACATTGATCTTTGTACCTTTATAGGTAATGGCTGTGTTTTTTGAAAGGATCGTGATACCACGTTCTCTCTCGATATCATTAGAGTCCATGACACGTTCCTGAACTTCCTGATTCGCGCGGAATACGCCGCTCTGCTTTAACAGCTCATCGACCAGTGTTGTTTTACCGTGGTCAACGTGTGCAATAATGGCAATATTACGGACATCTTCACGTTTCATTTTCATATACAAAATCTCTCTTTCCTGTGTGAAATGTATTAACTGTAACATAAGGTTAAAAAACCAACCTATATATTTTATCATATTTGTGGGATTCTGCAATATTTTTTTATTCAAAAACCTGACAAAAGTTGTCATTACATTCGTTTTCTTATCGACATGTTCCATGAAAATTTGAATGTGATACATGGTAAAAATATTATGTCAGGCAGGTCATACCGGGCAGAAACGGTTCGAAAAGAAAAAACGCACAAAAAAATATATAGGTGTATGACCGCAAGGAAGGGAGAATATTCATGGCAGATAAAATGTTTGAAAACAACCAGGTGTCGATCGTGGGGGAGATTGTATCGGATTTCCGGTTCAGCCACGAAGTGTACGGAGAGGGATTTTATATGGTCGACGTGGCAGTCAACCGTCTCAGCAATTATATGGATTACATACCATTGATGATTTCGGAACGATTGATCGATGTCAATGAGGACATGGTCGGACAGAATATTTACGTGACAGGACAGTTCCGCTCATTCAACCGGCACGAGGAAAAGAAAAACCGGCTTGTACTTTCCGTTTTTGTGAGAGAACTGGAATTTTTAGACGAGATTGACGATGAGGTAAAGAGCAACCAGATCTTTTTAGACGGCTATGTATGTAAGGAGCCAATTTACCGGAAAACACCGCTTGGAAGAGAGATCGCAGATCTTCTGATCGCTGTGAACCGCTCTTATGGAAAATCAGATTACATTCCGTGCATCTGCTGGGGACGAAATGCAAGATTTGCCTCCGGTTTTGATGTGGGCGGACATGTGCAGATCTGGGGCAGGATCCAGAGCCGCGAATATGTCAAAAAATTATCGGAGACGCAGACGGAAAAAAGGGTTGCATACGAAGTATCCGTCAGCAAAATTGATTTTTTAGAGGAATTGGATTGACAGTAGAAATAGATGGTGCTATGATTGCTAAAAGATACATATTGCTTGATAGAGGTTGCGTGCTTTAAGAGTAGTTTTCCGGATGTGGCAGAAGCAGAGGATGGAGGATAAAAGGAAAGAACGCCGAAGGAGTATATTTGCTGCGGATATGTTCCTGGGCATAAGGTAAAGAACCTTATGACTGTCATCTTAAGCTGAAATGGCAGAAAGATGGGGCGCTATCGGATTCGACATATACTGGGTAATACATATGATTAGAATTTACGAACCGGCTCATCAGAGTCGGTTTTTTTAATTCATAGGGAAATTACGTCCTATGAATAAATAAAATACCGTGTGCACAAAGCAGTGTATCCTAACGTATCATAATACAGGAACCAGGAGGATTATTAATATGTCTATTTTTAAAGGAGCCGGTGTGGCAATCGTAACACCAATGAAAAACAATGAGGAAGTAAATTATGACAGATTAGAGCAGATGATCGAGTATCAGATCAATCAGGGAACGGACTGTATCATTATCGCAGGTACAACAGGTGAGAGCTCTACGCTGACGACAGAAGAGCATGCAGAGGTGATCAAAGCTGCTGTTAAATTTGCAAAACACCGTATTCCGGTCGTTGCAGGAACCGGTTCAAACTGTACCAGAGAGGCAATCCACCTTTCGGAAGAAGCGGAAAAAGCCGGCGTGGATGGACTGCTCTGCGTAACTCCATATTATAACAAAGCAACACAGGGAGGTCTGATCCGCTACTACACAGAGATTGCAAATTCTGTAAAACTTCCTATTATCATGTACAATGTTCCAAGCCGTACCGGATGCAATATCCTTCCGGAGACAGCTGCAAAACTGTACCATGATGTTGAAAACATCGTTGCGATCAAAGAGGCAACCGGAAATGTTGCACAGGCAGCAAAGACCATGTATTTAACGGATGGAAAGCTTGATCTGTATTCCGGCGAGGATGGAATCGTAGTACCGTTAATGTCGATCGGAGCAATCGGTGTGATCTCCGTATGGTCAAACGTGGCACCGAAGGATGTACATGATATGTGTATGGCATTCTTTGACGGAGATACGAAAAAAGCAATGGAGATCCAGCTAAAGGCACAGCCGCTCATTGAGGCGCTGTTCTCCGAAGTGAACCCGATCCCTGTTAAGAAAGCGCTGAATCTGATGGGCATGGAGGCAGGACCGCTTCGTTCCCCGCTCACAGAGATGACAGATGCCAATGTTGCAAAACTTGCGGAAGCAATGAAGAATTATGGGATCAAGCTGGCGTAAGGGGCAGTGGAACACGGAAAGCCAGATTTGAAAAAACACCGGAAATGTTGGTTTGCAGCGTTTCCGGTGTTGCTTTAAATAAAGAAAAGAGAGGAAAAACAACATGATAAGAGCAATTATGAGTGGATGCAACGGAAAAATGGGACAGGTGATCACAGGAATCTGCAAGGAAGATGCAGATATTGAGATCGTGGCAGGAATTGACCTCTACGATGGCATCAAAAACGATTACCCGGTATTTCCAAATATTTCTGTCTGTGATGTGGCAGCGGATGTGATCATTGATTTTTCCAACGCAAAAGCAGTGGATGATCTTTTGGTATATAGTGTGGACAAGCAGATCCCGGTAGTACTCTGCACGACAGGACTTTCTGAGGAGCAGTTAAAAAAGGTGGACGAGGCATCGAAAAAAGTTGCCGTATTAAAATCTGCCAACATGTCGCTTGGAATCAATATGTTAATGGAGCTGTTAAAACAGGCTGCAACCATTTTAGCACCGGCCGGTTTTGATATGGAGATCGTCGAAAAACACCACAACCAGAAACTTGATGCGCCGAGCGGTACGGCACTTGCACTTGCCGATTCCATGAATGAGGCGCTTGGCAATGCATATACCTATACTTATGACCGCAGCAAAGAGCGCAAAAAGAGAGAAAAAACAGAGATTGGTATCTCTGCAGTGCGTGGCGGCAGCATCGTAGGAGAACATGAGGTGATCTTTGCAGGACTTGACGAGGTGATCGAGTTTAAGCATACTGCATATTCCAGAAGTGTATTTGCAAAGGGCGCTGTGCAGGCGGCAAAATTCCTGTCCGGAAAACCGGCGGGATTCTATGATATGGGGGATGTGATCAAGGCTACGATCGCGTAGAGCATTGACAATAAATTAACGTTGGTTGCCCCCGCTCATTTCCTATGCTAAGATAAAAAAGCAGCAAATGAACGTGAAAAAGAAATGAGGAATACTATGGGGCAGACCGACCTGCGTTATTTAAAAAGTTTATCAAATCAGTATCCGACCATTGCCACAGCGGCGACAGAGATTATCAATTTACAGGCGATTCTTAGCCTGCCAAAAGCAACAGAACATTTTATCACAGATGTGCACGGGGAGTACGACCAGTTTTTACATGTGCTAAAAAATGGATCCGGTGCCATCAAGCGGAAAATAGAGGATGAATTTGGCAATGCAATCAGCGCGGCGGAGAAAAAAGCGATCGCCACGCTGATCTATTACCCGGAACAGAAGTTGGAACAGGTGTTAAAGACGGAAGATAATTTGGAGGACTGGTACAAAGTCACCTTATACCGCCTGATCCGCATCTGTAAAAATGCATCTTCCAAGTATACAAGATCAAAGGTGCGCAAAGCACTTCCAAAAGACTTTGCCTATGTGATCGAGGAACTTTTGACCGGCAGACAGGAGATATCCGATCAGGAGGCATATTATAATGAAATTATCCGGTCGGTCATCCGCACCGGAAGGGCGGCGGAGCTTGTGATCGCGTTCTGTAATCTGATCCGCCGGCTTGTTGTGGATCATCTGCATGTGGTCGGGGATATTTTTGACAGGGGACCATATCCGAATCTGATCATGGACACACTGATGGAGCATCACTCTGTGGACATCCAGTGGGGCAATCACGATGTGTACTGGATGGGAGCGGCGTCGGGCAGTGCGGCATGCATCTGTAATGTGATCCGCATTTCTGCAAAATATGGAAACCTTGATCTGTTAGAGGACGGTTACGGGATTAATCTGGTGCCGCTGGCAAGATTTGCGATGAAGTGGTATGATAAGGATTCCTGTGACTGTTTTAAGCTGGATTACCGGGAAGATGAATATGATGTGCACGACGCATTTTTAGATGAAAAAATGCATAAGGCGATCACGATCATGCAGTTTAAACTGGAAGGTCAGCTGATCAAAGAAAACCCGGAATTTGAGATGGAGAAAAGACTTCTTCTCGATAAGATCAACATCGAAAAGGGGACCGTGTGTGTGGAGGAAACCGAGTATCCGCTCAAGGATGTCAGTTTTCCGACAATCGACTGGGAAGATCCATATCGTCTCTCAGAAGATGAGGCGGATGTGATGGAGCGTCTTGTGACTGCATTTGTGAACTGTGAAAAACTGCAGCGTCATGTGCGTTTTTTGTATACACAGGGAAGTCTTTACAAAGTATATAATGGAAATCTTCTCTACCATGGCTGCGTGCCGCTGAATGAGGATGGCACGTTTACCAGAGTTAACGTTTTTGGAAAAGAATATGCCGGAAAAGAGCTTTATGATGTGCTTGAGGGCTACGCGCGAAAAGGCTATTATGCGATCGACCCGAAGGAGAAGAAAAAGGGACAGGACATTTTATGGTTTATCTGGGAAAACCAGAATTCCCCGGTGTTTGGAAAGGCAAAGATGACGACGTTTGAGCGTTATTTTATTGCAGATAAAAAAACGCATCAGGAGCCGAAAAATCCTTATTACAGGCTGCTTGAAAAAGAGGAAGTGGTCAACCGGATTTTAGAGGAATTCGGGCTTGAAGGTGCGGAGGCGCACATCATTAACGGTCATATTCCGGTGGAGGCAAAAAAAGGAGAGTCTCCGGTCAAATGTAACGGAAAGCTTCTGATCATTGACGGCGGTTTTTCCAAGGCATATCAGCCAAAGACGGGGATTGCCGGATATACGCTGATTTATAATTCTTATGGTCTGGTGCTTGCGGCGCATGAACCGTTTGAATCGGTAGAAAAAGCGGTGCAGGACGGAAGCGATATCGTATCCCATACGGTTCTGGTGCAGCAGGTCGTGCGGAGAAAAACGGTTGCCGATACAGATATCGGAAAAAGTTTAAAAGAGTCGATCCATGATCTTGAGGAGCTGCTCGCGGCATACAGAGCGGGCACGATCGTGGAGAAGAACCGGGCAGAATAAAAGAGCATTCGCGTATACAGACAGGAGTATTATTGTGCACAAAATTAAGGTGCGCGAAGCGCAGTGCAGAAATGAGGATTGATATGTTAATAGGAAATCATTTATCCGCATCCAAAGGATATGCGGCGATGGGAAAGGCAGCGCTGGCGTTAGATGCCAATACCTTTGCTTTTTTTACAAGAAATCCGCGTGGCGGTAAGGCAAAAGAAATCGATGAAAAAGATGTGGAAAAGTTTTTAAATTTTGCGAAGGAGCACGAATTTGGAAAGATTGTTGCGCATGCGCCATATACGATGAACCTCTGCGCTGCAAAAGAGGATGTCCGTTCTTTTTCAAAGGAAATGCTGCTTGATGACTTAAAACGCATGGAGTATACACCGTACAATTATTATAATTTTCATCCGGGTTCCCATGTGGGACAAGGGGCGGAAAAAGGGATCGTATTGATTGCGGAAGCATTAAATGAAGCCTTGAAACCGGAGCAGACAACGACCGTTTTACTTGAGACGATGGCGGGAAAAGGAACTGAGGTTGGAAGAACGTTTGAGGAATTAAGAGAAATCTTAGACCGTGTGGAATTAAACGATAAAATGGGAGTCTGCCTCGATACCTGCCATGTGTGGGATGGCGGTTATGACATTGTAAACGACCTTGACGGTGTGTTAAATGAGTTTGACCGTGTGATCGGGCTCGACCGGCTGAAGGCAGTTCACTTTAATGACAGCATGAACGACTGTGGCTCCCACAAGGACCGTCATGCGAAGATCGGTGAGGGAAAGATCGGTGCAGAGGCGATGCGGCGCGTTGCATTGCACCCGCTTTTAGAAGGAAGACCGTTTATCTTAGAGACACCGAACGATGATGAGGGGTACAGACGGGAGATACAGATGGTCCGGGAGTGGACGCGGTAAGATCGCTGCAAACCTGAATAGAAAATAAAAATATCCTAAAACGAAATAAAAAAGAAAATACCAGAATTTTACAGAATACGTTATTGCATTTGCCATGTGTGTATGCTATACTTCAAATCACATGAATGCGAAAATTGTTTTCATGCAAATATTCGTTACAATAGATGGAAAAGGATCTATTGTTTGCCCACCAAGAGATTGGTTAAGCCCATACGGACAGGCGGGGCAACTGCCGATTGCGGTGTAAGCCGCGTTATTGATTGAGTTAGAAGCTCAAATTTTATAAGTTGATTACGGGGATGATACCCGGAATCCAATATCACTTGTGAAACGGTCAATAAGAGTAGTATACGCAAATATTTGCTGGCAAAGATGCCAACGCGGACTCTGGAGAAAATAGTTTTTGCAAAATGTAGATAGATTACATAAAGTATGACTATGATGATAACGACGATAGAAGAACAGGTGATGGATGCCTGTTCTTTTTTTGCGTTTTTCAGCCTGACGGTAATGTCAGGGAAAAACATTTGATGAAAAGCAGAGCATGCAGATTTTTATGGAAGCCAAGGGGGATTTTTTTAGTCATGGACAAAGAGCAGCAGATGCGTGCGCCGGTTTATGAGGCACTGGAAAAGTTAAAAAAACGAAGAGTGGTGCCGTTTGATGTGCCGGGACATAAGAGAGGAAGGGGAAATCCGGAGCTGGTAGAGCTGTTGGGAGAAAAATGTGTGAGTCTGGATGTCAATTCCATGAAGCCCCTTGACAATCTCTGTCATCCGGTTTCGGTGATCAAGGAAGCGGAGGAGCTTGCCGCGGAGGCATTTCGCGCGGAACATGCATTTTTTATGGTTGGCGGAACCACTTCCTCCGTTCAGGGAATGGTGCTTTCCTGCTGTAAGGCAGGGGATAAGATCATTTTGCCGCGAAATGTGCACAAGAGTGTGATTAATGCACTGGTGCTCTGTGGAGCGATTCCGGTTTACGTCAATCCGGAGGTCGATGTGAAACTTGGCATTTCACTGGGAATGCAGGTGTCAGAGGTGGAACGTGCGATTTTAGAGAACCCGGATGCAGTAGCAGTTTTAGTCAACAATCCGACTTACTATGGAATCTGTTCGGATCTGCGGTCTATCGTGAGAGTGGCGCATGAACATCATATGCTGGTGCTGGTGGATGAGGCACATGGAACGCATCTGTATTTTGGGGAAAATCTTCCGGTATGTGCCATGGATGCCGGGGCGGATATGGCGTCTGTCTCCATGCACAAGTCGGGGGGAAGCCTGACGCAGAGCTCTCTTCTTCTGACCGGAAAGGGTGTGAACTGGGAATATGTCAGCCAGATCATCAATCTGACGCAGACGACGAGTGCATCTTATCTTCTGATGTCGAGCCTTGATATTTCGCGGAGAAACCTTGCCCTGCGAGGGAAGGAATCTTTTGCGAAAGTGGCACAGATGGCGGAGTACGCGAGGGATGAGATCAATTCTATCGGTGGATTTTATGCGTATGGCAAAGATATGGTAAACGGTGGCAGTGTCTATGATTTTGATGTGACAAAACTGTCTGTATATACGAGAGATATCGGGCTTGCAGGCATTGAGGTCTATGATCTGCTGCGGGATGAATATGATATTCAGATCGAGCTTGGAGATATCGCAAATATTCTTGCCTATATTTCCATCGGTGACCGGATACAGGATATTGAGCGGCTTGTGGGTGCACTTGCAGACATCAAACGGCTGTATTCGAAAGATCCGGCAAAAATGCTGAATACGGAATATATTAATCCGAAGGTTTTAGTGTCGCCGCAGGTGGCATTTTATTCGCAAAAGGAATCCATGCCGGTTCGTCAGACAGCGGGAAGGATCTGCGGTGAATTTGTCATGTGCTATCCGCCTGGAATTCCGATTTTAGCGCCGGGTGAGGTGATCACGCCGGAGATCATTGAGTACATTGTTTATGCAAAAGAAAAGGGATGCTCTATGCAGGGAACGGAGGATCCGGAAGTTGAAAATCTGAATGTGCTTGCAAAGAAATAACAGCATAGATCAGCAAAAATAAAGATTCCTGTGAAAAGAAGATTTTTTCAAAAGAAGGGGGAAGATCATGGAACTTTGGTTTTCGGATTACCACACGGAAAAAGTCAAGGTGTCGGTCAAGGTGCAGAAACAGTTATTTGGTTTACAGACCGAGTTTCAGCGGATCGATGTGTTTGATTCGGATGAGTTTGGGCGTTTTTTAAGTTCCGACGGTAGTATTGTTTTTTCGGAAAAAGATGAGTTTGTCTATGATGAGATGATCGTGCATGTTCCGATGGCGGTGCATCCGCATGTGAAAAAGGTGTTAGTCATCGGCGGCGGTGACGGCGGCGTGGCACGAGAACTTGGCTATTACGATGAGATAGAGCAGATCGATGTCGTGGAGCCGGACCGTGTATTTGTCGAGGTCTGCAAGGAATTTTTTCCGGACAATGCATGCGGGTTATCGGATGAACGCGTGACGGTGTACTATGAGGATGGATTGAAATTTTTGCGGATGAAACATGACGAGTATGATCTGATCATCAACGATGCGATTGATCCGCTTGGACATACTGCAGGACTGTTTACCAAGGAATTTTACGGAAACTGCTTCCGTGCCTTAAAAGATGACGGAATCATGGTATATCAGCATGGAAGTCCGTTTTACGATGAAGATGAGGAATCCTGCCGCGGTATGCACCGGAAAGCGAGTCATAGCTTTCCAATCAGCCGCGTGTATCAGGCACATATACCGACGTGTTCTTCCGGCTACTGGCTGTTCGGGTTTGCGTCAAAGAAATATCATCCGCTCGATGATCTGGATGCAAAGCGCTGGAAAGAGCGGAAGATAAAAACCTGGTATTATACCACCAATCTGCACAAGGGAGCATTTATGCTGCCTCGATATGTGGAGGATATGTTAGAGGAAGAAGAAGGACGTAAGAAATAATAAAAATTAAATTAAAATTTATTTTTTTACACGCAAGATTTGTGCCCCGGCACAAACTTGAGATGCGCAAAAAGACAGCGCAGGAAAGGAGATTAAAATGGGAAGATTATTAATTATCGGATGTGGCGGAGTTGCAGGAGTTGCGATTCACAAATGCTGCCAGAACAGCAAAACTTTTACGGAGATCTGCATTGCGAGCAGAACAAAATCGAAATGTGACGCCTTAAAAGAGAAACTGGAAAAAACAACGGACACTGTCATCACAACAGCACAGGTGGATGCGGACAATACGGAGGAACTGATCGCCCTGATCAAAAAATATCAGCCGGATGCTGTGTTAAATGTTGCTTTGCCATATCAGGATTTAACAATTATGGATGCCTGTCTTGCATGCAAAGTAGACTATATCGATACCGCAAATTATGAGCCGGAGGATACGGATGACAAAGAATGGCGTGCCATCTATGAAAAACGCTGTAAAGAAGAGGGATTTACAGCATATTTTGACTATTCCTGGCAGTGGGCATACCGTGAAAAATTCAAAGAGGCAGGAATTACGGCATTGCTTGGAAGCGGGTTTGATCCGGGAGTGACCAGTGTATTTACCGCTTATGCCCTGAAACATTATTTCGATGAGATCGAGACGATCGATATCTTAGACTGTAACGGCGGCGACCACGGTTATCCGTTTGCAACCAATTTTAACCCGGAGATCAACCTGCGTGAGGTTTCCGCAAACGGTTCTTACTGGGAGAATGGTCACTGGGTAGAAACAAAACCAATGGAAATTAAAAGAGAATATAATTTCCCACAGGTTGGCGAGAAAGACATGTATCTGCTTCATCATGAGGAAATTGAGTCCCTTGCAAAAAATGTACCTGGAGTAAAGCGGATCCGTTTCTTTATGACCTTTGGACAGAGCTATCTGACACATATGAAATGTTTAGAAAATGTCGGAATGCTCTCAACATCACCGATCGAGTATGAGGGCAGGGAGATCGTACCAATCCAGTTCTTAAAAGCACTGCTTCCGGATCCGGCATCTTTAGGACCACGCACGGTTGGAAAAACAAATATCGGCTGTATCTTTACGGGAAAAAAAGACGGAAAAGAAAAGACGATTTATATCTATAATGTCTGTGACCATCAGGAATGTTACAAAGAAGTCGGTTCCCAGGCAATTTCTTATACAACAGGTGTTCCGGCTATGATCGGTGCAGCGTTGGTTGTCGATAAAGTCTGGGACAAAGACGGTGTATTCAATATTGAAGAGTTTGATCCGGATCCGTTTATGGATATGTTAAACCAGTATGGTCTGCCATGGGTTGTGGACGAAAATCCGCAGACGGTGGCATAAAATAAGAATATGTGTGAAACGGGTTGGATAAAATTTTAAATTTGTCAGCTTTTGCGCAGCGGATTTTTGCAGAAATGGAGAATTATCATGAAATGGCAGGAGATTCCTACCCCGTGTTATGTGGTAGATGAAAAGAAGCTAAAACAAAATTTAAAAATATTGCAGAATTTGGAACAGGAAACCGGCTGCCATGTGCTTCTGGCACAGAAGGCATTTTCCATGTTTTCACTGTATCCGCTGATCGGGCAGTATATCAGCGGAACGACGGCGAGCGGAATCTTTGAGGCGCGCCTTGGAAAAGAGGAGATGGGAAAGGAAAATCATGTATTTGCACCGGCTTATAAGGAAAAAGATATGGAAGAACTGGTGCAGATCTGCGATCACGTTATTTTTAATTCCTTTGCGCAGTATGAAAAGTATCAGCACTATTTTTTGCAGCAGGAGTGCACTGCAAGTGCCGGGATCCGCGTGAACCCGGAGTGCTCCACACAGGAAGGGCATGAGATCTATGATCCATGCGGACCGGGATCAAGGCTTGGTGTGGTTAAAAGTGAATTTCCGGATCAACTGCCGGAGGGAATCGAAGGATTACATTTTCATACACTCTGCGAGCAGAATGCGGATGATCTGATCACGACCTGGCATGCGTTTGAGGAGAAGTTTGGCAGTTATTTAAAACAGGTAAAATGGCTGAACTTAGGCGGCGGTCATCATATTACAAGAGCAGACTATCAGTTGGATGAACTAAAGAAGTTAATCTGTGAGATCAGGCGAAAATATAATGTCCGGGTCTACCTGGAACCGGGTGAGGCGATCGCATTAAATGCGGGCTATCTTGTCACGGAGGTTATGGATATCGTACACAATGGAATGGATATCCTGATTCTGGATGCATCGGCGGCATGCCACATGCCGGATGTGCTTGAAATGCCATATAGACCGCCGCTAAAAGACGGTTATCTGCCGGGCGAAAAGCCGCATACCTGCCGGCTTTCTTCCATGACCTGCCTTGCCGGGGATGTGATCGGTGATTACAGCTTTGCACAGAAAAAACAGGTGGGAGACCGTCTGGTCTTTGAGGATATGGCAATTTATTCCATGGTCAAAAACAATACATTTAACGGGATGCCGCTGCCCGGAATTGCAGTCTTACGGGAAGATGGAGATGTCGAGATGATAAAGGAGTTTGGTTATGAAGATTTCAAAGGCAGACTGTCCTAAGATGATAAAAGATACAACACCGGTACAGGACGGATTTTTCATGCCGGGTGAGTTTGAGCAGCATCAGGGATGTATCATGATCTGGCCGGAGCGTCCCGGTTCCTGGAGAAATGGCGCGAAGGAAGCAGAAACAGCGTTTTCAGCTGTGATCCGTGCAATCGCCGCGAGTGAGACAGTGTATGTCGCTGCCGGAAAAAAGGGGATTGACCATGCAAAAGCATTTGCGGAAAGTCTGAAAAAAGAAGAAAACTTACATCCGGTGGTTGTCTTTGAGATGGAGACCGATGATTCCTGGGCGCGGGATGTTGCGCCGACCTTTCTGGTAAACAGAACGGATGGAAAGATTTCAGACCTGACAGCAGCAGGAAATGGTACGGCGCAGACAGGTGATGATGTAAAAAACTCACAGGTGCGCGGTGTAAACTGGTCTTTTAATGCCTGGGGCGGTGAAGTGGATGGACTATATGCTTCTTATGAAAAAGACAATGCGTTTGCATGGAATTTCTGCAGAAAATTCGAGTTTGACTGTTATGATGCCGAACCGTTTGTGTTAGAGGGCGGTTCTATCCACAGCGACGGAGAGGGAACATTGCTTGTCACGGAGTCCTGTCTGCTCAGTGCGGGGAGAAACCCATCGCTTACAAAGGAGCAGATTGAAGAACAGTTAAAGTGTTACCTTGGCGTGGAGAAAGTTTTATGGCTGCCACGCGGGATCTATCAGGATGAGACCAACGAGCATGTGGACAATGTCTGTGCATTTCTAAGACCGGGTGAAGTTGTGCTTGCATGGACCAATAACCAGAATGATCCGCAGTATGCGATGTCGAAAGCGAGTTTTGATTATCTAAGTTCGGTGCGGGACGCAAAGGCCAGAAAGCTGATCATCCACAAACTTCCAATTCCGGATATTCCGGTCTGTATCACCAAAGAAGAACTCGAAGGATACGAATTTGAGGAAGGTGAAGATGTCAGGGAAGTCGGAGAACGGCTCGCCGCCTCCTATGTAAACTTTTATTTTTCCAACAATGCGGTAGTCATGCCTGTATTTGGCGGAGAAAACGAAGAAAGCGACCTGCGTGCACAGCAGATTATGGCAAAACTCTGCCCGGACAGAAAAATCATACCGGTGTACGCAAGAGACATACTGACAGGCGGTGGAAACATCCACTGTATTACACAGCAAATTCCCTTATAGGGAATTTATTGTACAACCTTCCATATAGGAGAATTAATTCACTGTGCAAAAATAAAAAGAACAGAAAGGATACACGCATGAGACAGATAAAAGCAGCCGCAATTCAGATGAAATGCGACCTGGAGCACAAGAAAAACTTACAAAAGGCAGAACAAATGATCCGCAAAGCTGCCGCGGAAGGCGCAAATATCATTTTACTGCCGGAACTTTTTGAGCGGGAATATTTCTGCCAGCAGCGCAGATATGATTTTTACAGCTATGCAAGAACTGTGGAGGAGAGTGAAGCTGTGGCAATGGGAGTACGTCTTGCAAAAGAATTGGGCGTGGTGCTTCCAATCAGCTTTTATGAGCGTGATGTCAATAACCTCTATAATTCGATCGCATGCATTGATGGAGATGGAACGATCCTCGGTGTGTATCGGAAAACCCACATCCCGGATGATCATTATTATCAGGAAAAATTTTATTTTACACCGGGAGATACCGGATTTAAAGTGTTTGATACAAAATACGGTTGCATCGGTATTGGAATCTGCTGGGATCAGTGGTTCCCGGAGACAGCGCGCGCGATGGCGCTGCTCGGTGCAGAATTATTGTTTTACCCGACAGCGATCGGCTCGGAACCGATTTTAGAATGTGACAGTATGCCGCACTGGAGACGCTGCATGCAGGGACATGCGGCTGCGAATCTGATGCCTGTCATTGCCGCAAACCGGATCGGCAGGGAAGTAGTGCAGCCATGTGCGGAAAATGGCGGACAGGAGTCGGCACTGGAATTTTATGGTTCCTCATTTCTGACGGATGAAACAGGAGAGGTGATCTTAAGTGCTTCCAGAGATAAAGAAGAAATCCTGAGCCAGACCTATGAACTGGATGAACTTCGGGCAAAACGACTGGAATGGGGACTTTTCCGGGACAGAAGACCAGAATATTACGGAATCATAGCAGGAGAAAAAAACGGGAGATAGTGAGAACCAGACGGGATTGAAAAGACCGGAAGATTGTGGAAATCACACGGGATTGAAAAGACCGGAAAATTGTGGAAATCGCACAGGACTGAAAAAACAGAAAGGTGAAAAAAACAGGTATGTTTTTGTCAGCAGGGAGCAGGGAAAGCTCATTGCTGACATTTGAAACATACCTGTTTTTTATCAGGCATCAGTGTTGATGACAGGATATCTGCGGAGCATATGCCCGTTCCTGTTACAAAAGCTGAATACCGTTCTTTTCACATTCTTTTGCGATAGCTTCCGGCCACAGGGAAGACTGTACTTCTCCAATATGTGCCTTGCGAAGGAAGAACATACAGATACGGGACTGTCCGATTCCACCACCGATTGTATAAGGAAGCTCTTCGTTGATGATTGCTTTCTGGAAAGGAAGTTTTGCACGTTCTTCACAGCCTGCTTTTTTGAGCTGGGAGAGAAGCGCTTTCTTGTCAACCCGGATACCCATGGAGGAAATCTCAAGTGCGATGTCGAGTACCGGATAGTAAACAACGATATCTGCGTTTAAAGACCAGTCATCGTAATCCGGAGCACGTCCGTCGTGAGGCTCTCCGTTTTCCAAAGTATCGCCGATCTTCATGATACATACGGCACCCTTGGTTTTTGTAATATAATATTCACGTTCCTTTGGTGTGTTGTCAGGGAACATTTCTTCCAATTCCTGAGTCGTGATAAAGAAGATATCATGTGGAAGAATCTCTTCTATATAATCGTACTGGATCGCCATATATTTTTCTGTCTTGCGCAGGCAGTTATAAACAGTGGTAACTGTTTCTTTTAATGTCTCGATATTACGATCCTCTTTATGGATGATTTTTTCCCAGTCCCACTGGTCTACGAAAATAGAGTGGATGTTATCCGTGTCTTCATCTCTGCGGATCGCATTCATATCGGTATACAGGCCTTCACCGTAGTCGAAACCGTATTTCTTTAAAGCGTAGCGTTTCCATTTTGCGAGAGACTGTACAACCTCTGCCTCTTTCCCGTTCTGCTCTTTGATATCGAAAGTAACCGGACGTTCAATACCGTTTAAGTTGTCATTGAGACCGGATAACGGATCAACAAAAAGTGGAGCCGAAACGCGGGACAGATTCAGACGAAGTGCAAGCAGGTTCTGGAAAAAATCTTTTACTGTTTTGATTGCAATCTGTGTATCGTGCAGATTTAATTCTGAATGATAATCTTTTGGAATGATTAAATGTTCCATCTAAGGTTCTCCTCTCTGGTATAAACTGCATGCAGCGGCATGATACCAATCCCGTGTGCCTGATATATGTATGAAAAAGAAAATGGCACACTAATTTATTATAGCACAGCAGGTCTCATTTTCAAGAAAAGATCATACGATTTCTTGAAAAATACATGTATACAATATAAATTTTAGCGAAAACGGTTTGTGATACATATTGACGAAAAACGACGAAGATTTTATAATTTATGTTGTAAATTTTATGTAAAAAAGAGAGGACAGCTTATGAAAAAACAAAAAACGGTGTCGATTAAGGCAAAGTTACTTGGTGTGATCATACCAGTCGTAATTGCGATCGTTGTGGTACTTGTTGTGGCTGCTTATCAGATATCTGCAGGGACGATCAAAAAATATTCCCAGAATTTACTGCAGTCTTCGGTAGAGAACCAGGCATCCCAGATAGAAGCATGGCTGAATGAAAACCTTGCTTCATTTCAGATGGCGAAGACGATCATTGAGGATTTGAAGCCGAGTGATGAAGAGTTAAAGACAATACTGGATGGTTATTATGGCTATAACAGTAATTATCCGGAGGGACTTTATGTGGCAGATTTCACAGGACAGCTCATAACGGCATCAGAATCAACAAAAAAGGAATCAGATGTAACAAACAGTACCTGGTATAAAGAAGGACTTACCAGGGTGAATATGGCAGTCGGTTCAGCTTATCAGAATGCAGATGGCGTGAATGTGATCAGTGCCTCCGGTATTTTAAATGACGGATCTGATAAAGTGCGTGTTATTTCAGCAGATATGACATTAGACCGTATTGCAATTATCGTAAACTCTTTTATTGAAATGAATGATGCGGAAGCATTTCTGGTTGATAAAACCAGCGGTGTGATCCTGGCAAACCGTGATTCATCTCTTATTTCCCAGACACTCGGGGCAGAAGGACAGAGTCATTTTTACCAGCTTACGGCAGAGAAAGCTGCAGAGAAAGACTATAATTTTGCTACACTTGATGGAAATATGACGGTATTTCAGGAAGTAGACGGAACCAACTGGCTTTTGATATCGTATATTCCGACCAGCATTGTACTTTCGGATCTGACACAGCTTCGTAATATTATGATCGTAATCAGTGTGATCTGTATTGCATTGCTCTGTGTACTGATCGAACGTGTAACTCATGTTGTAATCAAACCTGTCAAGGAAATGACAAGAGTGATCACAGCGATGACTTCCGGTGATTTTACGGTTTCTATTAAGACAAAAGGCAATGATGAGATCGCAGTCATGAGCCAAAGTGTGGGGAAGTTTATTGCTTCCATGAAACAGATGATCTCCGAGATGGGAAATGTTTCCGGCAAGTTGAAGAATCAGGCTGACTCAAGTAAGGGTGTTTCCGGTGAGATGAGTTCTGCAGCGGGAATCCAGTCACAGTCGATGAGCGAGTTGAACGCGACGGTTGATCAGTTGTCTGTATCTGTAAATGAGATCGCAGAAAATGCAACACAGCTTGCAGGTGTGGCAGCAGATACCAAGAGCGACAGTGATATGGTTGAAAGCAAGATGCAGGAGACAGTTGCTGTTTCTGAAAAAGGACGTAAGGATATGGAGCGCGTTGGTGAGGCACTCTCAAATATCGAAGTTTCCATTCACAATCTGGAAGAGGCTGTTAATAAGGTAGGAACCGCTTCCGGCGAGATCGTGCAGATCATCAAACTGATTGGTGATATTGCTGACGAGACGAACCTGTTATCTTTAAATGCATCGATTGAGGCTGCACGCGCAGGCGAAGCAGGAAGAGGATTTGCAGTTGTTGCAACTGAGATTGGTACACTTGCAAAGAACAGTGCGGATTCGGTAGCACATATCACAGAGCTGATTACTGAGATCAATAATCTGGTAGAAGATGCCGTCAGACAGGCAGGAAACAGTGCACAGGATATTTCCGGCAGTGCAGAGCTGATCCATACGGCAGTTGATACATTTGATACGATCTTTAAGAATATCCAGGAGACAAGCGCACTGATCGGCAATGTGGTTGATAAGATCAATCAGGTAGATCAGGTTGCTACGAATGTTGCAGCTATTTCGGAAGAACAGGCGGCAAGTTCCGATGAGATCCTTGCAACATCAGAATCCATGTTACAGCAGGCAAAGAATATTTCAAAGAACAGTGACCAGGTAGAACAGGAAGCAGATAACCTTGCTGTTTCTGCAGATCAACTTGCAGAACAGGTAAAACAGTTCCGGATATAGAGAGGAGATCGTGCGATGAAGAAATTAATAAGTACTATCATGTGTCTGGCATTGCTTGTAGGATGCCTTGCCGGATGTGGCGGAAATACACAGACAGGTTCAATAGATGGTAAAGGATTAAAGATTCTTCTGTCATTATCAAAGGCAGATACTTTCCGAAATGTACTTGTGGCACAGGCACAGCAGACTGCGGAAGAGTGTGGGGCACAGCTGGATGTATTTGATGCAGAAAATTCCATTGAAAACCAGGTGGAACATATCAAAAAGGCAGTCAGTGAGAATTATGATGTGATTTTATGCGGACCGGTTGATGCTGATACGGCATTCGAATTAGAAGCGCTTGCAGGTGATATACCAATCGTATTTTTTAACAGCTGCCCGGATGAGTCGAGACTTCAGGCTGGGAAATATATTTATGTTGGATCGGATGAATATGTGGCAGGACAGTATCAGGCAGAGTATATTCTAGATAAATTTGCTTCTGCGGATGAGATTAATGTGGTGTTGTTAAAAGGACCGAAAAAACATTCCGCGACAAAAGGAAGATCTGAGTCATTAAAGGATACTTTAAATGCATCAGGGAAAAAGATCAATTATGTCTTTGAAGATAACGCCGACTGGGAGCAGGACCGTGCGAAAGAGATGTTCAATATATTTTTAAAGACGGGACAGAAAGTTGACGTTGCTGTCTGCAACAACGACTCTATGGCACTTGGTATCATTGATGCCTGTGATGCAGCAGGAATCAGTGATGTGACGGTACTTGGAATCGATGCGACTGCAGACGGATGCAAAGCGATTGAAGATGGAAAGATGGACTTTACCGTATACCAGTCCGCAGTCGGACAGGGTGAGAGTGCTGTTTATGCTGCAATTGCACTTGCAACCGGAAAAGATGTGACGACTTTAGAGGGAGCTACCGCAGATGGCTTATATGTATGGGTACCATTTGAAAAAGTAGACAGCTCCAATGTCAAAAATTACGAATAGAAAGCGGGTATAAAATGGAATATACACATGTAAAACATACGTTTTTACCTGTATACAATGAGGAATCCAGGATATTGATCCTGGGTTCCTTTCCGTCTGTAAAGTCGCGGGAAAACCAGTTCTATTACGGGCATCCGCAAAACCGGTTCTGGAAGGTGATTGCAGGGATTTTCAAGGAACCTCTGCCACAGACGATCGATGAAAAGAAGGATCTTCTGCTAAGACATCGCATAGCAGTGTGGGATGTGATCGATTCCTGTGATATCGTTGGATCTTCCGACAGCTCCATCAGAAATGTGGTGCCAAATGATATGAATCTGATCTTATCAAATGCAAAAATACAGGGAATTTTTGCAAATGGTGGAAAAGCACATCAGCTTTTTGTAAAATACTGTCATAAAGAGGGAATGCCGCCGCTTGGAAAACTGCCGTCCACAAGCCCCGCAAATGCGGCGTGGAATTTAGAGCGGCTGACGGCGGAATGGAAAACGGCATTTGAAACATATTTAGAAATAACAGAACAGGAGAAAACATTTGAAAAAAGAAGAAATGACAACGGTTGATTTCCTGCTTGAAGCAGTGGGAATCGTGGCTGCACTGGTCTATCTTGGACTGCAGATCTACTATGGAATCGTATATGGAGTATCATTTACCGGGATTATTTTAAATGCGGCAATCCTGATCCTTGTATATGTTGGACTGACGCTGCTTGCACGTTATCCGGAAAGGGTAAATAACCTGCCGAAAGAAATATGTAGTGGGAAAATAAGAAAATATACGATTCATATGGTGCGCGCAGTCAAGCTGATCTTCGTGCTCAGTCTTTTATTTACCAGTATCTGTGATGCTGCAGGGGTGCAGATCAATAAAGGGTATAGTCTGGTGACGGTTGCATTGATCGTTATTGTGACAGTGGTGTATGAGGGGAAGATCATTAAACTGTTGCGAAAATAGAACAATATTTACAGTCAAGCAAACAATAAATATACATTATAAGGCACTTTTTCTTGTAATCTGAATTCCTTGTGTTATAATACAAACAAAAGTTAGTTAAAACTAACAAATGTAAGCACAGACTTTAAAACCATTCAGGATAGCAAAAGGATACTGATTATCCTGCAATGGGAAAGGGGAGAATATGTCAGAAGAAGAAAGAAAATTTTTGGAAATTGTTGATCTGAAAAAAGGGTTTGGAAGCGGGGAGACCCGACAGGAAGTACTTCGGGGAATGAATTTTTCCGTGGCAAAAGGAGAATTTTGTGTGCTGCTTGGACCATCCGGTTCCGGAAAGTCGACGCTTCTCAATATTATCGGTGGAATCGATAGTGCGGACTCCGGTTACATCTCCATCAACGGCGATAAGTTAGAAGAACTCGGAGAGAAGAAGCTGACACAGTACCGCAGAAAACATTTAGGTTATGTATTTCAGATGTATAACCTGATCGCAAATTTAAATGTCAAGGAAAATATTGAGGTCGGTGCATATTTATCAGACAGTCCGCTCGATATTGACGATTTATTACATACGCTGGGACTTTATGAACACAGGCATAAACTGCCGAACCAGCTTTCCGGCGGACAGCAGCAGAGGGTTTCCATTGGGCGTGCCATTGTGAAAAATCCGGATATCCTGCTCTGTGATGAGCCGACCGGAGCACTTGATTACAATACCTCCAAGGAAATATTAAAGCTGATTGAGAATGTCAATGTCAAATATGGTAATACAGTTATCATGGTTACACATAACGAGGCAATCCGGCATATGGCAGACCATGTCATCAAACTCCGTGATGGGGCAGTGCGTCATAACGATATCAATGAACATAAAATTTCAGCGGCAGATCTGGAGTGGTAGGGAGCTGTACTGGCGCACAAACTTGTGATGCGCTTAAAAACAGCGCAAGAATGGAGACCAGCTATGAAAAAGAAAAAAATTAAAAATCCGCTTATCAGACGAATACCGAGAGAATTGACAGGAGACTGGAAAAAGTATCTTGTGGTAAGTCTGTTCCTGATTCTGATGATCGGTTTTGTGTCAGGCATGTATGTTGCAAACGAGAGTATGATGACAGCGGCTGATGAGGGTGTTGGCAGATACAAGCTGGAAGACGGACACTTTGAATTAAAAAAGAAAGCAGACGAAACACTGCTTGATGCAATTAAGACAGGCGATAAAGCAGATGTCAGACAGTATTACATTGATGAGGCAAAAAAGAAGCTGGATAAAAAGTTCGATAGTGAATTTGAAGAAAAGTTCAAAAAAAAATTTGATGAGAAGTTTGAAACAGAATTTAGGGAAAAATTTGATGCAGAGTTCCAGTCAGAATTTGATGTTTCTTTTAATGCACAGATAAAGCAGATGCTGATGGCGCAGGGACTTGATGAAACAACTGCGGGAGTTATGCTTGATACAGCAGTGACACAGGCAAAACAGTCCGGGCAGTACAACAAAGCCTATGATACAGCATATGAAAAAGCATATCCTAAGGCACATGATGAGGCGTATGAGAAAGCGTTTGATGAGGCACATGACGAGGCATATGAGAAAGCATACGACGAAGCCTGGAATAAAGTTTTAGATGAGATCAACGAGAAATATGCGGATGCAGAAGAAAAATATGAATTGAACGATCCTGATTTTAAGGAAACTCCGGTTCATCTGTATGAAAATTTTTACAGGGATGAAGAGGAAGATCATGACAACGACGGAACTTCGGATGGAACAGTCCGTGTTTTTGCAAAGACAGATGATATCAATCTTGCATGCCTGATGGACGGAAGTTTCCCGGAAAAAGAGGATGAAATTGCCATTGACCGTATGCATGCTGACAATGTCGGGATAAAAGTCGGCGATGAGATCACAGTCGGAGAAGAAAAATATCAGGTCGTTGGTCTGATCGCATATGTCAACTATTCCACACTGCACGAAAAAAGCACGGATCTGATGTTTGATGCCTTAAAGTTTAACGTTGCAATGGTAACAGATGAGGAATTTGCAAAGTTACATAAGACGATTCATTACGATTATGCATGGAAGTATGAAAATGAGCCGTCAGATGAAAAAGAAGAGAAAAACCAGTCGGATGATTTTATGCGGGCGTTGCTCACACAGACCGTGGTAAATGACAATGAGATTGAAGATTATGTGCCAAAATATGCGAATCCGGCGATTCATTTTGCAACCGACGACATGGGCTCTGATGAGGCAATGGGAGGTGTGCTGCTTGATATTCTGATTGTCATCATCGCATTTATTTTTGCAGTTACGATCAGCAATACGATCACAAAAGAGTCATCTGCGATCGGAACATTGCGTGCGTCCGGCTATACGAAAGGGGAGCTGGTACGCCATTATCTGTCTATGCCGGTTATCGTTACCCTGATTTCCGCATTAGTCGGAAATGTGCTTGGCTATACGGTATTTAAAGATGTTGTGGTATCCATGTATTATAACAGTTACAGCCTTCCGACCTATGAGACGATCTGGAATCCGGATGCATTTTTTAAGACAACCCTGATACCGGTCGTGCTGATGTTTATGGTCAATCTGATCGTCATTATTAAAATGATGCAGCATACACCGTTACAGTTTCTGAGGCATGATCTGAAAAAAACAAAACGCAAAAAAGCAATGCGGCTGCCACATTTTAAATTTTTTAACAGATTCCGTCTGCGCATCATGTTTCAGAATGTGGCAAATTATCTGATTCTGTTTGTGGGAATTTTCTTTATCATGGTGATGCTTGCAATGGCAGTGGGAATGCCGGATACGCTTTCTTATTACAAAGAAAATGCAAAAAATATGATGTTTGCAAAGTATCAGTATGTTCTGAAATCTTTTGAGGATGAAGATGGAAATGTACTGACGACGGACAATAAAGACGCAGAAAAATTCAGTATGTGTTCTTTGCAGAAAAAAAGCGATGTAATAGATGAGGAAGTCTCTGTTTACGGTATTTCAGACGATAGTAAGTATGTAGAAATAAAAGGTATGCAGTCCCTGCAGGAAGATGAAGTTTATATTTCCAGATCATTTTCAGAAAAATATGAACTTAATGTCGGGGATACCGTTTCACTGGATGAAAAATATGAAAACAAACAGTATACGTTTACGATAGCTGGAATTTATGACCAGTGCGTAAACATTGCAGTATTTATGCCGATTGAAAATTACCGCATGGTATTTGAGCTGGATGAAGAGGCATTCAGTGGATATTTTTCAAATGAAGAGCTAGCAGATCTGTCGGAAGATGATATTGCAACGGTGATCACCGAGCGTGATATCACAAAGATGTGTGACCAGTTAGATCATTCCATGGGATCTTATATGGATTATTTCCAGATACTTTGTATCCTGCTTTCAGCAGTTTTGATCTATCTTCTGACAAAGCTGATCATTGAGAAAAATGAGAATGCAATTTCAATGACAAAGATTCTTGGATATGAGAATAAAGAAATCGCCAGCCTGTATCTGCTTTCCACAACGATCATGGTTGTGATCGAAGATGCGGTCAGTGTTGTACTTGGAACGTTTGTTATGAATCTGGCATGGAAGGCGATCTTGTTTAGTTACAGTGGATGGTTTGCATTTGTGATCCAGCCAGCCGGATATGTGAAAATGTTTGCATTTGTGCTGATCGGATATCTGTTTGTAATGATACTGGACTTTATGCGTATCAAAAAGATCCCGATGGATCAGGCACTCAAAAATGTGGAGTAGAGATTGCTGCTGTGCATATTTATTGTGTGACCGGTAACGAAAGATTTTTCGTAAAAATTTTTGGTTGCATTAAAAATGGCATTGTGCTACTATTGCAATAGAAATTTAAAGGAGAGGAACCAATGCGGAGATAATTTACTTTTGAAACATGAAAGAAAACAGAGTCAGCAAGAGAATGTGTGTCATATAGGGCATACGTTTGTCTGCTGATTCGGGATGATACATGGCATATATTGCACCGGTATAAGGAATAAAGTGCATGATATGTTGTGTAAATCTGAAGTTGCAGCAGTATTGCAGAGGTGCAGTACTACATATCATGTTGCCAAAAGTGGATTTGATTCTTGTATCCTCTCTTTTTTGTGTTAAAAAATGGCGGAAACGGACATTTTGTTGTTCGGGACAATCGATTTTATCTTACAATGTGCAATCTATTGTCTGCCAGATGTGATCATAAAATATGTGAGGTGTAAGAAAAATCCCATGGCAGCATGGGATTTTTTTAATTCATAGGAAATTACGTCCTATGAATTAAAAGCCCTCCGGGCGGGATGCGCATCTCGCAGAGTAGAAGTTAGCTGTAAACAGCACCGCTCGAGCGCGAAAGAGTCGCAAGCGACTCTTTGTTCTAGGAGGAAAATCCTCTGCTCGCCAGTGGGTTCGCATTTTGCTCCGCAAAACTAGGAGGATAGTGCGAAAAATAAGATTTTTCACACGCAAGATTTGTGCTTACGCACAAACTTGAGATGCGCTTGAAAGCAGCGCAAGAATGGAGAATTTTATGTCACAGATTCAGGTAACAGATCTCACATATGGTTATGAGGGAAGTTTTGATACGGTTTTTGAAAACGTATCTTTTGGGATTGATACGGACTGGAAGTTAGGTTTGATCGGGAGAAATGGAAAAGGAAAAACAACTTTTTTAAATTTGCTGCGTGGGAAAAAGGGTTTATCCTGATATCGCATGACAGAGATATTTTAGATGCATGCATTGATCATGTACTGGTTTTAAATCGAAAGACGATCGAGGTACAGAGCGGCAATTTTTCAAGCTGGTGGGAAAACAAGACGCGGATGGATCATTTTGCGATGGAGGAAAATGAAAAACATTTGAAAGAAATCGCATCTTTAAAACAGGCGGCGGCAAGAAGCCGGAAGTGGGCGGATAAAAACGAAGCGACGAAAATAGGCTATGATCCCGTCAAAGAGCATGACCGCTCGGCTGCAACGAGAGCATATATCGGTGCGAAGACAAAAAAGATGCAGAGCCGCGTGACACAGTACGAACGCCGGATGGAACGGGAAATACAGGAGAAAGAGGGACTTTTGCAGGATATCGAGCAGCCGGTCAGCTTAAAACTTATGCCGCTGTCTTATCATAAGGAACGCCTGATCTCCTGCCAGGAACTTTCGATGCGGTATGAAGGTGCAGAGGACGATGTATTGAAAAATCTGACCTTTGAACTGGTGCAGGGGGAGCGTGTCTTTTTACATGGAGAAAACGGATGTGGAAAATCGACGCTGATCAAGACGATTCTGCAGCAGGTAAATATCGGACAGGCAGGTTATGAGAGGAAAAATGTGCAGCAGATCAATACACAGCAGTCAGGCAGCAGTTATGCAAAATTGCTTGTGACAGACGGAGAAATCCGCACAGCTTCTAATCTGGTGGTGTCATATATTAATCAGGATACCAGCTTTCTGCGGGGTGATATCAGAGATTTTTGCCGGGAAAGAGATTTAGAAGAAAGTTTATTTTTTGCATTACTGCGCCAGCTTGACATGGAACGGACACAATTTGAGAAAAGACTCGAAGAATTTTCGGAGGGTCAGAAGAAAAAAGTACTGATTGCCGCGAGTCTGATGACACCGGCACATGTGTACATCTGGGATGAACCGCTCAACTATATTGATGTTTTTTCGAGAATGCAGATCGAGCAGCTGATCCTTCGGTATCAGCCGACCATGATCCTTGTCGATCATGATATCAGGTTTCAGGAGAAAATCGCAACGCGTGTCGTGGAACTGTAAAGCTGTGATACAATCATTTTTGCAATTTGACAGTCAGAAGAGGAGGATAAAAATGTTAGAACGGATTGAAAATGTAAATGAACAGGTGATAGAAAAAATGTTTTTATTATATGAAGAATCTATGGCGGATATGAAGGGGGAATTTAAAGATCTTGATGAAATGAAGGCATCATATGCGGCGTTTTTAAAGGAGTTTATCGAAAATCCAAAGCAGATGGTGTTCGTTGAAACTGCCGAAAAACAGTGGGTATGCGGACTCAGGGCAGTTGAGTCAGAGCAGGGGAAATGGTTTCTTGAGGCAGTTGAGACGATGCCGGGGCAGAGAAACAGAGGATATGGAAAAAAACTGATACGTCATGTGACGGAGTTCTTGAAAGGTACAGGTGCAAAAAAGATAGATTGCATTATAGGAAAAAGTAATTTATCATCAATAAAAATGCATTCTGACTGTGGATTTATAGAAACGAAGGAGCTGCCGGTAAACTGTTGGGGAGAGCTTGAGGAGGGAAGAATTCTTTTCCGGCTTGAAATTTGATCATGTGCCGTTTGGCGCATGGCATAATCAATGGATTTATCTGCTATATGTCCAATCGCTGAAACAGGAAAGAAAAGAGGAACACAATGATAAATATTATAGAAATCAAAGATCTGGATGCCCCGGAGCTGCAGATTTATTACAATTTAAATGAAGCACAGCTTTTTCACTATTTTGAGCCGAAGCCGGGGATTTTCATTGCGGAAAGCCCGAAAGTGATCGAGCGTGCCTTAGATGCCGGCTGTGTGCCGATGTCATTTTTGATGGAAAAGAAACATGTGGAGACACAGGCAAAAGAAATCCTTGCGCGCTGCGAAAAATTACAAAGCCGAGATCTCACACAGACTGGCAGGAGTGAGATAAAAGCAACAAGTTTATATACAGCATTTGATCGGGGAAATTTAGCCAACAAAGCAGGTAGACAGGAGCCTTTGGTTTATAGGGAGGATGAGCATGAAATTCCGGTTTATGTGGCAGAAGTTGAAGTGCTTGCAAAGATCACAGGATATCAGCTGACACGCGGCATGCTCTGTGCCATGTACCGTCCGGCACTGCCTTCGGTGGAACAGCTCTGCAAAAATGCAAGACGTGTTGCAATTTTGGAAAATGTGGTAAATCCAACAAATGTCGGAGCAATTTTCCGTTCAGCGGCGGCGCTTGGAATGGATGCAGTGCTTTTGACACCGGCTTGTACAGACCCATTGTACCGGAGGGCAAGCCGTGTCAGCATGGGAACGGTATTCCAGATACCGTGGACATATTTTGACAAAAGTGCATCCTGGCCGGACGGGACGATGGATGTGCTGCATAAGCTTGGATATAAAACGGCGGCAATGGCACTTCGGGATGACTCTGTGAGCATTGATGATGAAAAAATGATGGCGGAGGAAAAGTTAGCAATCGTTCTTGGAACGGAAGGGGACGGACTGGCAGATCATACGATCGCAGACTGTGACTATACGGTAAAAATCCCAATGACACATGGCGTGGATTCACTGAACGTGGCGGCAGCAAGTGCGGTAGCGTTCTGGCAGCTTGGGATGAAGTGCGAACAGTAACAAACTGACTTCTTAGAATGACAGGCATAGACAGGATTATTGTTTCGTCTGACGATAAGGTGACGGCAGGGGAAGAGAATTTTACAGTGGAAGTCAGCCGGTATATTTATGATGCAGGTGATTTTCACGGAAAGATGGGATTATATGAAAGTAGTAGCAGCAATCGATTCATTTAAGGGAAGCATGACGTCCATGGAGGCTGGAAATGCTGTAAAGAAAGGTATTCTGGCAGCAAAACCGGATGCAGAAGTAGTGGTAAATCCGCTCGCAGATGGCGGAGAAGGAACCGTGGATGCACTGATCGAAGGTTTGGGAGCAAAAAAAATACCGGTTACCGTGACAGGGCCGCTTGGAGAAAAAGTGTCGTGTTATTACGGTTTTTTAGAAGAGACAAAATCGGCTGTCATGGAAATGGCATCTGCCGCAGGAATCACGCTTGTGACAAAAAAAGATCCATTGCGTGCATCTACCTATGGAGTGGGGGAGATGATCGCAGATGCCCTGAAACGCGGCTGTAAAAATTTCATCATTGGAATTGGTGGAAGTGCAACCAACGATGGCGGCATCGGAATGTTAAAGGCACTTGGATTTGAATTTTTTGATGAAGATGGAAATGATGTGGGAGAGGGCGCGGCAGCGCTTACAAAGATAACAGAGATTCGGACTGAAAATAAAAATCAACTGCTTTCCGGTGCAAAATTTCAGATTGCATGTGATGTAAAAAATCCGCTTTGCGGCAAACAGGGTGCAACTTACATATTTGGGTCACAAAAAGGTGTGACGGAAGAGCAGAAAGATCAGATCGATGAAGCAATGAGACATTATGCGGATGTGACCAAAGAAAGTCTTGGATGTGACTTTGCGGACTGCGAGGGCGCCGGTGCAGCGGGAGGACTCGGATACGCGTTCCTTTCGTATCTTGCGGGAGAACTGATACCGGGTGTGGAACTGATTTTGCATGCAACCGGTCTGGAAGAAAAAATGAAAAATGCAGATGTTGTGGTGACCGGAGAGGGACGTCTGGATGCGCAGACGGTCATGGGAAAAGCACCGGTCGGTGTTGCTGCGCTGGCAAAAAAATATGATGCAAAAGTCATCGCATTTGCAGGGAGTGTTGCACCGGAGGCGAAAGTCTGTAATCAGGCAGGGATTGACGCATTTTTCCCGATCGTAAGGGGCGTGACAACATTAGAAGAAGCAATGAAAAAAGAAAATGCAATGGAAAATATAGCAGCCACGGCAGAGCAGGTATTTCGGCTGCTGTGAGAGAAAAGAATGGAGATTAATATGATTCGTTTGGAAGAAATTACAACAAAAAATGTCTGGGATGTATGTAGATTAAAGGTGACAAAAGAGCAGGAGGATTTTGTCTCCGCAAATATTGAAAGTCTTGCGGAGGCATATGCTTCTAATAATGAAGGATACTATGCAAAACCGCTCGCAGCTTATGATGATGATCTTCTGATTGGTTTTGTAATGCTGGGTTATGGAAAGACTGGCGATGAAGATGATCCTGAAATAGCAGAGAATAACTACTGCCTGTGGCGTCTGATGATTGATGTTAAATATCAGCACAGAGGATATGCAAAGCAGATTTTAGATCAGGTTGTGGCATTTGCAAATGCGAAGAAAGCGGGAGAAGCAGAGTATATCTGGCTTTCCTATGAACCGGAAAACGAGCATGGAAGAAAAACATACCAGAAATATGGGTTTGTGGAAAATGGAGAATACTGTGGTGACGAGATCGTTGCTGTGTATAAATTAGACGAGTAATTTATAGCTGACATAGAGATTTGAAAAGGGGAAGGTTCTCTGTTTGAAAACGAATAAATTAAAATGAATGAAAACCGGGGGAGAGAAAGAGTGTTATGAGTCATAAGAATCACAACATAGTTCCGAAATGTGTGATCGAGACAACCAATGTCAGGATTCTTCCGTTTAAAGATATTACATACGATATCTGCAGACTTGAAGGAGAAGATGACAGTTTAGAGTCCTGGAGAAGGGGACATATTTCTTTTTTCAAAGAAGAAGGAAAAGAGTTAGGATATAAATTTTCGGAGGAAATGCCAGTCGTTTTTGAAGAATTTGAGGTAGTCTATCAAAGATAGAGGAGTAAGTGTGAAAAATAAGATTTTGCGCAGAAATGGAGATTAATATGAGATATAAGATCAGTCATGCACTCGTCCAGTTTGGCGGGGATGTGATTTTACGCGATGTCAATTTTGAGGTGCATGATAAAGAAAAGATTGCCATTGTAGGACGGAATGGATGTGGAAAGACCACACTGCTTCGTCTGATCGCGGGCGATATTTCGATGAATAATTTAGACAGTGATGAAGAATGTGGCATTACGATGGCAGGAAAACAGGAGATCGGTTTCCTGCGTCAGGTCAATTTTACGGAAAAAGATGTGACCGTGGAAGAGGAAATCAAAAAAGTATTTGAACCGGTGTTTGCGTGTGAGAAACGGATGCGGGAACTTGAAAATGAGATGAAAACCTCTGTGGATAAGCAGCTTTTGCGTGAATATGACAACTTACAAAGCCGTATGGAGGCAATGCGGGGGTATTCGTGGCAGCAGGATATGGAGACGATGTTTCAGCGGTTCGGGTTTGCGTTAGAAGATCTGAAACGCCCGATCGGAAGCTTTTCCGGGGGACAGCAGACGAAGGTGGCATTTATCAAACTGCTGTTAAAACGCCCGGATATCATGCTGCTCGATGAGCCAACCAACCATTTGGATCTTCCGACGATCGAGTGGTTAGAAGGGTATTTAAAAACTTATGATAAGGCGGTTATCATTGTCTCGCATGACCGTATGTTTTTAGACAAAGTGATCGATGTGACCTACGAGATCGAATATCATGAGATCAAGCGTTATGCCGGCAATTACACGTCATTTATGAAGCAAAAAGAAGAGGCACTGATCAAACAGGAAAAAGACTATGAGGAGCAGCAAAAGGAGATCAAACGTCTGACGGACTGGATCGAAAAGTGGAAAAACACGCCGACGAAAGTGGCGGCGACACGTTCAAAGCGCATGGCGATCGAACACATGGTAAAAATCGAAAAGCCGAGACATTTTGATACGAAAGCATTTCATGCGAGATATGTACCGCGCATGGAAAGCTATACGAATGTGATCCATGCCAAAAATCTTGAGATCGGCTACGATACCGTCTTAAGTAAAGTTTCATTTCTGCTTCAAAAGAAAGACAGACTTGCAATTATCGGAGAAAATGGCAAAGGAAAATCCACACTTTTGAAAACATTAGTCGGTGAACTGCCTGCGTTAGGTGGTGAATTTTCATTTGGTCAGAATGTGGAATGGAGTTACTTTGACCAGCAGAAAGCGGTGCAGGAGCATTTCAGGGAAGATCAGACCGTGCTTGAAAATTTCTGGGAGGCGTATCCTTCTTATATGAGAGAGGAAGTCCGCAGTGCACTGGGGGGATTTTTATTTTCCGGAGAAGATGTAGAAAAGAAGATGGGACAGCTTTCCGGCGGAGAGAAAGTACGTCTCGCACTCTGTAAAATGCTGCAGACCAGACCGAATCTTCTGATCTTAGATGAGCCGACGAACCATATGGATATCGTTGGAAAAGAGGCGTTAGAGCAGATGTTAAGAGAGTACGAAGGAACAGTACTTTTCGTCTCACATGACCGTTATTTTATCAGCAGGATCGCAACCGGGATTTTAGAGTTTTCCGAGAGTGGCGTGAAACAATATGCTATGAATTATGAGGAGTATCTTGCAGAAAAACAAAAAGAGATGGAGATTTCCCCAAAAGGGCAGGGAATGTCACAGAGTGCGAGGTATGTGTCAGGAAATGATACACAAAATTCTGTGGGGAATGAGAAACACAATCAGCATCAGAGTGGCATAAAAACAGACGCAGATGTTCCTACTTTAACGGATGTGTTTGACAAAAAAACTTATTACAATCCGGGCAAAATCCGTTCAAGATTGCAGCACCAGTTAGAAAAATATGAAAAAATGTTAGAGGAGAGCGAAGAAAAACTTGCTGAAATAAAAATGCAGTTCATGGATCCGGAGCTTGCCAGTGACTATCCGAAGCTGATGGAACTGCAGAATGCACTTGACGCAGAGGAAAAGAACCAGGAGAGTCTGTTAGAGCGGATGCTTGAGACGGAGACCGAACTTGCGGAATTTGAGGAGAAGTGAGTATGAAATAATTGGACCAAAAGTTCTTGGATGAACTTTTGATCCTTGTTTATATCTATATCCGTTCAAACACTGGAATATGTTCGATCGGTGCATCTGCTATAATAGTCTGACAACCTTCATAGGTTGTGCCGTCTGTTATGTTTCTCCATTTTCCAGCAGGAAGATATACATCGCGTTTATTTATATCTGCGGAGAGAACCGGTGCTACAAGATAGCGGGAACCAAACATATATTGGTCATCGATATCCCAGCAGGCAGAATCATCCGGAAATTCATAAAACATGGTACGCATCAAAGGTGCACCGGTGGTGCTTGCTTCTTCCATCAGAGATTCAAGGTAAGGCTTGAGGGAAAGTCGTAAGTTCAACTGGTCTTTCATGATCCGAAAAGCATCTTCGCCATAGCTCCAGAGTTCATTATCGTGACCGGTATAGAGGTAACCGCCGCCAAAATCCTTGTCGGAGAGCGGTGCAATATCGTGTGGACCGCGGTCACCGTGCATGCGGAGAATCGGAGAAAATACGGCTAATTCGAACCAGCGGAGCAGCAGTTCTTTAAATTCCGGGGAACTCCAGTCATCTGTCATGAAACCGCCGATGTCACTGGTCCACCATGGGATTCCGGCAAGCCCCATGTTAAGACCTGCGGACAACTGGTCGCGCAGGGAGGCAAAGGTGCTTGGAACATCCCCAGACCAGATCAGTGCTGCATATTTCTGGCTTCCGGCCCAGCCACAGCGGACGAGATTTAAGATATTTCCGTCTTTGCCGAGTGATTTTTGCCCATCATAAAAAGCCTGTGTATAGAATTTCGGGTAAAGGTTGGAGACTTCAAGCGCCGGTCCGAGATAATAGCGGTAGTTATCGTAGTCGTAAACACCATAATCCGGTTCGGAGTTGTCCAGCCAGAACATATCAATACCGTAGTCACTGTAATTCTTTTTGCATTTTTCCCAGATATAATCGCGGGCAGCAGGATTCATCGCGTCCATTTCAATGCAGTCACCCTGAAAATCATAGGTCTGTAAACTTCCACGTTCTGTGCGGATCAGAAGTCCCTGTTCTAACATCGGATCAAAATTCTCACTTTTCCGATCAACGCTAGGCCATACGGAAACCATGACTTTTGTGCCCATTGCGTGCAGTTCGTCACACATTGCCTTTGGATTTGGCCAGTATTCCGGGTCAAAGTGCCAGTCGCCCTGTCTGGTCCAGTGGAAAAAGTCAATGACAATGACATCGAGTGGAATGCCAAGTTCTTTGTATCTGCGGGCAACGGAAAGAACTTCCTCCTGTGTGCGGTAGCGCAGTTTACACTGCCATAAGCCGAGCAGATCTGACGGCATATGCGGTGCGCGTCCGGTCACAGCTGAGTAATTTTTGAGCAGGTCGGCGGGATCATCACCAACGGTAATCCAGTAGTCGATCTCTTTAGATGCCTCAGCCTGCCATTCGGTGTAATTTTTGCCGAAAGAAGCTTTTCCGACTGCCGGATTGTTCCATAAAAATCCATAGCCGAGATTGGAAACGGCAAAGGGGATCGAAACCTGTGAATTGCGCTGTGCGAGTTCTAAGACACAGCCTTTCTGATCTAAATATGGCTGCTGATATTGTCCCATACCGTAAATTTTCTCATGGTCATTGCTCTCAAAACGCACGGTCAGCTTGTAATCACCGCCAATGATCGGTTTGTAGTCGCGTCCGATAATTTTTAAGGCAGAACTCTCCCCACACTCAGTGCCGAAATAATTGCGGTAATATTCACGCAGAAAACGTTTGCTATCGCGGAAAAAGGAAAGAACACCTGCTGCATTTGAGCGGATCGTAAGCCGCCCATTAGTGATCTCTGCGGATTCTTTTCCATTGATCGTGATCACTGCATTTGTGTCCTCATCTGACAAAGCCTCTGTCAGCGCCCAGTCATTCCCGGTAAAATCAATCGATTTGGTTGCACGCACACGAAACGCATTGCGACCCCACGGCTCGATGCGGATCTGTTCATACTGATGTCTGATACATAAAGCGTTACCATCTTTTGAAAAAAACATAAAATCCTCCTTGTTTGCGAAGCAAATGCGACTGCCATTGCAGGGAGCAATGCCCAGCATGCTGTGCAGGATTTGCCTCCTTTGTTTTGCATCTTTATTATAATAAAAATATAATCATATTTTTGCGCATTTTCTTGAATAAAAATGACTAAAACTAACACTATTTTGATATAATCATAACAAAACAGAATCCGAACACGTAAGATTGGTGCTTGCACACAAACTTGTGATGCAAATGAAAACATTTTTTTATTGAAAAAGTGCAGGAATGGAGATCCAAATGGAAAAATATGAACATTTACGCGAAACGGTGGCACACGGCAATGCGATGCTTCCGTTCATGGTGCATAGTCTGACCAATGAGGAGATGACCGAAGAGAGGATTTATGTGCACTGGCATGAGGAGATGGAGTTTTTACTGATTACGGAAGGAAAAGCGACGGTATCCGTTGGGGAACAGAGTTATGAAGTCGGCGAAGGAGATTTTGTACTGATCTGGCCAGACCGGCTGCATGGAATGACGGCAGAACCGGGGGTGCGGGTGTCCTTTCTGGCGATTGACTTTGCAATAGAGTTTCTTTATAGCTTTGATAATGACAGCCTGCAGCAAAAATATTTAGAGCCGATCCGGGAGAATGATATTATTTTTATAGAGTATTATCAGAAGGATGGTGGCTGGAAAACACAGATTTTTAATCTCCTGACAGAGTTGGGAGAGGTTTTTTCGGTGCAGAAAACAGGCTATGAATTGCTGATAAAAGCGAGGTTGTATGAGATTTTAGCACTTTTATATATCCATGCCGAGATTTTGACAGAAAACCGGCAGAAAGACCGGAGATCGGAACAGATCAGACAGGTTATGACATATCTGCAGGAACACTATACATCTGCGGTTACTATGGATGAACTTTCCCGCGAATTTCATATGAGCACGGGGCATCTATGCCGGATGTTTAAAAGCATTACCGGACATTCCATTACAGAGTATCTGAATGATTATCGCATTCGCATGAGTACGTGTCTGCTGCGGGAGGGAGAACTTGACATTGGGGAGATTGCCATGCGGGTTGGTTTTAATAATATCAGCTACTATAATAAACGATTCCGCCAGTATATGCATCAGACGCCGTCGCAGTACCGGAAGGGGTTATGCATAAGTTGAGAGTTTTAACACATATTCTGACACATAGTCAAAATATGTGCTGACATCGTGTCAGAATAGCGGTATTATATCAAATAAAGAATTGACACAGTGTCAGAAAGTGGAAACAAATGTACTAAAAAGGAATCTGCATAAAAACAGATTCCTTAAATGAGGGAAAATCCCTGTCGAAGAATGGAAGTCCAGTTACTTTTCTGATAGAGAAAACGGACTATGATCACAGTCTGTTTTTTTTCATCGATCGTATAAAAGGCAAGGTAGTTATTGATTATCACAAAACGAATGCCCCAGCTTGCAAGTACCGGATCATCTACCAGACAAAACTTCTGTGGCAGGTCGGCTAATGAGCCTATCTGCTCAGTCGCAGCATCTAACAGATTGTCTGCGGCATCAGGATTTTTGAGGGTAAATTCGATGTGATCCGCAGCACGCATAATATCGTGTTCTGCGGTGAAAGTGATATGAACCTGATAACTCATTGACTGCGGCGGCTCCTGATATCAGCCATAGCTTCGGAAAATGGTCTGGTGTTGCC